>JAESFJ010000129.1_pt1 | contig 84947 bp, 73 predicted proteins | sample 9266161 | NCBI WGS metagenome assembly JAESFJ01 (sample SAMN14506165, study PRJNA617096) | algae metagenome | isolation source: Calothrix sp. FI2-JRJ7 and co-occurring heterotrophs from granitic desert soil | place: USA: Red Pass Lake area, Fort Irwin, California | collected 2000-06-01
GCCTCGATCAATTCTTTCCGCGTTGCCATGCTCATCTTCCTCATCGTTCCCTCCCGACCGTTGCCGGGAGCATTCTAGATGAGGCAACGGCCTGTCACTCAGGAGCAAAAAGGGTGAGGCAATGCGCATCGCTGCGCCGATCGGGATATTGGCGCGCACCGGCAGCGCCAACAGCGCGACGCCCAAGATCTGGATACCCGGGATCAGGAAAAAAATGCCGACGAACAGGCCGAGCGCGGTGCCGCGCGGCACCGACGTGCGGGTAAAGCGCCACAAATGGCTGTGCGCGACGCGGTGCGCAAACGGTTTGACGAAGCGGCTGGCCAGCAGCTCTTCGCGCGTCGGCGAATTGCGGCGGATCCAGTTCATCACCGCCGCCTTGTCCTTGGGCTTGCCGCCGCTCACCCGCGCTCTTTCATCAATCGCTGCTTGTCGCGCTTCCAGTCGCGTTCCTTGATCGACTCCCGCTTGTCATGCGCCTTCTTGCCCTTGGCGAGTGCGAGTTCGACCTTGGCCCGGCCGCGGCTGTTGAAATAGACCGACAGCGGGACCAGCGTCATGCCCTGCCGTGCGACGCCCGCGTACATCTTGTTGATCTCGCGCCCGCTGAGCAGCAGCTTGCGCGGACGCTTGGGCTCGTGATTGTGACGGTTGCCGTGGCTGAATTCGGGGATGTTGCTGTTGATCAGCCACACCTCGTTGCCCTTCACTTCGGCATAACTCTCGGCAATCGTGCCTTCGCCAAAGCGCAGCGATTTGACCTCGGTCCCCTGCAACGCGATCCCCGCCTCGAACACCTGTTCGATGGCAAAGTCGAAGCGCGCGCGCCGGTTCTCGGCGACGATCTTTTTCTTGTCGAATTCTGCGGCGGACTGCGGACGGGCCATGACGAAACCTAGATCACTCCTGCCGCGGACAGCGCGGCATCGACGGCGGCGCGCGAAGCATCATTCGCCTCAATGATAGGTAAGCGCACTTCGGGCGAAAACCAGTCGTGGACGCGCGACAGTGCATATTTCACCGGTCCCGGCGAGGTGTCGGAGAACATCGCCTGGTGCAGGTCGAACAGGCGGTCGTGCAGGGTCAACGCGCGCGCCCAGTCGGCGGCGGCGCAGGCCGCGGCAAAATCGGCGCAGAGCCGCGGTGCGACATTGGCAGTCACCGAAATGCAGCCGACGCCGCCCAAAACCGCGTGCGGCAGCCACAGATCGTCATTGCCGCTCAACTGACAGAAATCATGCCCCGCACCCGCGCGGTGGACGGTCACGCGCGCCAGATCGCCACTGGCATCCTTGATCGCGACGACCGAGGGGATTTCGGCGAGCTTGCACATCGTTTCGGCGCTTATGTCGGCCATGGTGCGGCTAGGCACATTATAGACGACGATCGGCAGGTCGCTGGCGTCGGCCAGCGCCTGAAAATGCGCGATCATGCCATTCTGGCTAGGCTTGTTGTAATAGGGGGCAACCACCAGCGCCGCCGCGGCGCCGGCGGCTTGCGCGTGGCGCATATGGCGAACCGCGGTCGCGGTGTCGTTCGACCCGCACCCGGCGATCACCGGCACGCGCCCCGCCGCCGCCTGGATGCAGTTGTCGATCACCTGATAATGTTCGTCGAAACCCAGCGTCGGGCTTTCGCCCGTCGTGCCGCACGGGACGAGCGCGCTGGTGCCTTCGTGGATCTGCCAATCGACCAGCCGCGCAAAAGCCGGAGCGTCGAACGCCCCATCGCGAAATGGCGTCACCAAGGCGGGAATAGACCCCGAAAACATGCCCCGCTCCTTTACAAAAACACGGGCCAGCCGGTAGAGTCCCGACGGCGCGCCGCTAATGGACGCCTATTCAGCGCCCCGCAAGGAGTTTGCCACTAACATGGCCGCCATGATTACGCTGCCCCGAATTTCTCGTCTGGCTTTGGCCTTTGCCTTGCTCGTCCCGACCGCTGCACAGGCTAGCGAACTCACGCCCGAGCAGATGGCGTGGTATCGCGCCCAGATGGGCCTTGCGTCGACGTCGGGACCGCCGCCATCGACCAATTCGGTTGGCGATGCGGTGATGGAATGGCGGCGGCTGACCGCGAATAGCGGCGCCTCGTTCGACCAGCTGTCGCGCTTTCTGATGACCAACAGGGGCTGGCCCGACGCCGACAAGATGCGCACGCGGGCCGAAAAGGCGATCGCGATCGACAGCTTCGATCCGCCGCGCACCCTCGCCTATTTCCAGGCTTATCCACCGCAGACCGCGAGCGGCCATTTGCGCCACGCACTGGCGCTCAACGCATCGGGCCGCCGCGACGACGCCAACGCCGCGGTGCGCCGCGCGTGGGTCAGCGGGCCGTTGGACGATGCCGAATCCAGCCGGGCGCTCAGCCTGTTTCCCGGCGCCATCACGCTTGCCGATCACGACGCCCGCATGGACCGCCTGCTCTGGTCCGGAGCCACCGGCGCAGCCAGCCGCCAGCTTGCCTATACCTCGCCCGAACGGCGCAGCGTCTTTGCCGCGCGCCTCGCGATGCGCAGCAGCGCGGTCGATGCGGCGTTTCAGGCATCGGCCGCCGAAAGCGCCAACCCGTCGCTGATCCGCAGCGATGCGGGTTACATTACCGACAAGGCAACCTGGCTGCGGCAGACCGGCCGGGTCGGCGAGGCCCGCGCGCTGCTCGCGGCGCCGCGTGCCCTGTCCAAAGCACCAACCGATCCCGAGGAGTGGCTGGAGACGCTGTTGACCAATGCGCGTCAGGCCGACAGCGGCGGCGACAAGCTGACCGCTTATAATATCGCGCGGCAATTGAACGACAGCTTTCCGCCGGGCACCGTGATCCGCGAAACCCCGCTCAGCGTCCGCGACGATTATACCTCGCTCGCCTGGCTCGCCGGTCAACTGGCGTACAAGGACCTGCGCCGTCCCGCCGAGGCGGTGGCGCTGTACCGCGTCTATGGCGAAGCCGCCCGATCGGCTCAGACGCGCACCAAGGGTTTCTACTGGGCCGGACGCGCCGCGCTTGCCGCCGGCGACCGATCGACCGCCGACGCCCATTTTGCCGACGCGGCGCAGCATTATGACCAGTTTTATGGCCAGCTCGCGCTCGAACGGCTGAGCCGTCCGCAGCCCAAGCCGACCCCCAACCCGACGATTCGGGTCAGCGACGACGAAAAGCGCGCCTTTGGCGACGATCGGCTCGTCCGCGCGGCGCGCGCGCTCGGCGAAATCGGCGCGTGGCGCGAACAGACCCTGTTCCTGCGCGCGCTGTCGCAAAAGGCGACGTCGCCCGCCGATCACGTCCTCGCCGGGCAATTGGCGTCGCAGATCGGGCGCCCCGACCTGGGCGTGATGATCGGCCGCAGCGCGCAGGCGAACAGCCTCGATGCGGTCGAGGTTGCGGGTTTCCCGACCGTGCGTGTGCCCGCGGGGCACGAGGGCAACTGGACCTTCATCCACGCCATCACCCGCCAGGAAAGCCAGTTCGACCGGCAGGCGATCAGTCACGCCGGGGCGCGCGGCATGATGCAATTGATGCCGGGTACGGCGAACGAGGTGGCGGGCAAACTCGGGCTGTCATACACCCGCGATTTGCTGACCGCCGACACCAATTACAACATGACGCTGGGGTCGACCTATTTCCAGCAGATGCTGCGCTATTACGGCGGCAGCTATCCGCTCGCGGTCGCCGCCTACAACGCCGGTCCGGGCAATGTGAACAAATGGCTGCGCGCCAATGGCGATCCGCGCACCGGATCGATCGAGATGCTCGACTGGATCGAGGCGATCCCGATCTTCGAGACGAAGAATTACGTCCAGCGCGTGCTCGAAAATGCGGTCGTTTACGACACGCTGCAACCGGGCAAGACGCTGCCGCAGGCACCGCTCAGCTTCTACCTTGGCAAACGCACGCCGGGTTAATCCGCGTGGCGGGGGAACGCAGCAACATCATCAGCCCCGCGGGCTATGCCGCGCTGCGCGCCGAATATGACGCGCTGCTGGGTGACGAGCGACCAAAGCTGGTCGAGGTGATCAGCTGGGCGGCGGGCAATGGCGACCGCAGCGAAAATGGCGACTATATCTATGGCCGCAAGCGGCTGCGCGAAATCGACCGGCGGCTGTCCTTTCTGGCCCGGCGGATGAAGGCGGCGCGCGTCGTCGACCCCGCGCAGCAACCCGACAAGAGCCGCATCTGGTTCGGCGCCACGGTCGAACTAGCCGACGACGAAGATGCGCGGCGCACCGTCACGCTGGTCGGCGATGACGAGGCCGAGGCGAGCGACGGCCGGATCGGCTGGAACAGCCCCCTCGCCCGCGCCCTACGCGGCGCCGCGGTCGGCGATTTGCGCATCGTCCAGCTACCGTCGGGGCCGAAAGAGTGGGAGGTGATGGCGGTCCGCTACCCCTGATCCAATTTTCCGTTCTCGCCTCGATCATTCGCCAAAACGTCGCTCGACGCCGAATGGCCGGACGCGACCGGTAGCGGACGCTCTCTCTTCCCTTCGTCATTCCCGCGAAAGCGGGAACCCAGCGCGCAACGCTGGCTCGCTGGGTTCCCGCTTTCGCGGGAATGACGAATTTGGGGAATGGCAGCTCCCTACCCCAAAGCGGACTCATCCGCCTTATCCCAACGAAATGAGCATCGATCAGGGCTGTAACAGCGCCGGGATGATCCAGATTGCCGACAACACGATCACGACCGCGATCAGCGAAAAGGCCAGCACATAGCGGACGTTATGACCTTTGACCCCGCCGCTGGCTTCGGTCTCGGTCACTTCGACATGATCATCGACGACTTTCATGATGCGTTTCCCTTCCAACTCGTCCGCCTACAACGCGGCCTTCCGCGGCCGGTTCCGCGCGGTTTGCGGGAGAAATTTGCCAGAGGGTCTATAAGCCGGGTTCTGTCCACCCCGTTGCCGGGGATGGGCGATCATTCCTCTAGGCGGACGGTTACCCATACGCTCAAGCAGTCAACCCGGATGGCGGAGCCGGAACCAGCCCTGAGACTGAACTCGTGCCATCCCTATTCGACCTTGCTCCCGGTGGGGTTTGCCGTGCCGCGCCTGTTGCCAGCCGCGCGGTGCGCTCTTACCGCACCCTTTCACCTTTCGCCGGGCCGAAGCCGTGGCGGTTTGCTCTCTGTGGCACTTTCCCTGAACCGGCCCGAGGGCCAGCCCGCCGGACGTTATCCGGCACCGTGATTTCCGTGGAGCCCGGACTTTCCTCCCCCGGCAGGATACCCCACCGGCGGCGATCGCCCAACCCCCTGGCGCGGCGAGTATAGCGCAAATCGACGGCGATGACGAGCGATTGTGGGAGGGCTGTTATGGGGTGGATGGGGGCCCTACGCCCTCCTCGTCATTCCCGCGAAAGCGGGAACCCAGCGAGCCAGCGTTGCGCGCTGGGTTCCCGCTTTCGCGGGAATGACGAAGGGAAGAGAGAGCGCCCACAACCGGTCGGAACCCGGCGCCGTTACCCCAGCACCCAGTTCCGCCGCGGATAGCCCTGTGCCCACAGCAGCGCGGTCAGATCATGGTGCCGCACCACCGCGGCCGCAGCCTCGCCCGCCGCTGGGTGCGGATAATATCCCACCCCCAGTCCGGCGCTGGTGATCATCGGAATGTCGTTCGCGCCGTCGCCGACCGCCAGCGTCTCGGCGAGCGGCAGGCCGTGCCTTGCGGCCTCGGCCTTCAGCGTCTCCAGCTTCGCCGCGCTGTCGACAATCGGTTCGGCGACCTTGCCGGTCAGCTTGCCGTCTTGAATTTCCAATATGTTCGCCACCACCTTGTCGAACCCGATCGCTTCGCCGACCGGCCCGGCAAAGGCGGTGAAGCCGCCCGACACCAGGACCGAAAACGCACCGTGCGCTTTCATCGTCTGGACCAGCGTGCGCGCGCCGCGCGTCAGTTTCACCCGCTCCATCCGGCAATCGACCAGCGTCGATTCGGGCATTCCCGCCAGCAACCCGACCCGCTCGATCAGCGCCGCCCGGAAATCCAGTTCGCCGCGCATCGCGCGCTCGGTAATCGCCGCGATCTCCGGCTTCAGCCCCGCGTAGTCGGCCAGTTCGTCGATGCACTCGACGGTGATCATCGTCGAATCCATGTCGGCGATAATCAGTTTTTTGGTCCGGTCGCCCAACGGCTGGACGATCGTGTCGAGCGCGCCATGATCCATCAGCGCCAGTTCGGCGCGCGCGCTGACCAGGCTGCCGTGAAAGACAATATCGGCGGCGTCGCCAACATCCAGCCAGTGCGGGGCGCCGACATCGTGCCCCGTTGCATCGAGCCGGTCGATTGCCTCGCGAACCACCTCGTCGGTCAGCTTTCCGGCTGCTATCAGCGTCGCGACGAACATGGCATCTCCTTCACCCTCTTTCGGCCCGCGGCCGCCTGTCGCACTTATCGCTGGCCCCACCGCCAGCGGCAAGAGTGCATTGGCGGTACGGCTGGCAAAAGCACTTGGGCGCGCCGTAGTGGTCAACGCCGACGCCAGCCAGGTCTATGCCGACCTTGCCATCCTGTCGGCCCGCCCCAGCGCCGCCGAGATGGACGGCATCCCGCACCGCCTGTTCGGCCATGTCGATGCGGCGGAGGCGCACAATGCTGCGCGGTGGGCCGCGGAGGCCCGGGCCGCGATCGCCGCCGCGCACGCCGCGGGCGAAATTCCAGTCCTCGTCGGCGGCACCGGCCTCTACGTCCGCACCCTGATCGACGGTATCGCCCCCGTTCCCGAAATCGACCCCGATATTCGCGCTGCGATCCGTGCCCTGCCCGTCGCCAACGCCCATATCGCGCTCGCCGGGGCCGATCCCGATGCCGCCGCCCGGCTGAACCCCGCCGACGCCACCCGCATCGCCCGCGCGCTCGAAGTCGTGCGCTCAACCGGGCGCCCGCTTGCCGCCTGGCAGGAGGCGCGGGAGGGCGGCATCGCGAGCGCGATCACCCTCGCGCCGCTGATCCTCCTGCCGCCGCGCGAGTGGCTGCGCGATCGCTGCGACCAGCGGCTTGCCCAGATGTTCGATGACGGCGCCGTCGAAGAGGCCGAAGCCCTGCTTGCGCGCCATCTCGACCCCGATCTTCCCGCGATGCGCGCCATCGGGGTGCCGCAGATCGCGCAATATCTGGCGGGCGCCATCGACCGCAACGCCGCGCTCATCCTCGCGCAGGCGGCCACCCGCCAATATGCCAAGCGCCAGTTTACGTGGTTTCGCCGCCAGCCTCCCGCCGACTGGCCGCGGCACACCGAGTCACTAAACAACGATTCCATTGATCAAATCGCAATAAAGTTACGTGAAAGACTGTTGACAGGATAGAATCATATATCTATTGCCCGCAACCCTGTTGCAGCGCACAAGCGCGTCCGCTCTGGATATTGGCGGGCAGCCGTAAAGGCATGGAAGGAGTTTCGTCGTGACGGAAATGAGTGGTGCCGACATGGTGGTTCAGGCGCTGGTCGACCTTGGGGTCGATACGGTGTTCGGCTATCCGGGCGGCGCGGTGCTTCCGATCTACGACGCGCTTTTCAAGCACCCGACGATTCAGCACATCCTGGTCCGCCACGAACAGGCCGCGACGCACGCGGCCGAGGGCTATGCGCGATCGACCGGCAAACCCGGCGTCGTGCTCGTCACCTCGGGCCCCGGCGCGACCAATGCGGTCACCGGGATCACCGATGCGTTGATGGATTCGATCCCGATGGTCGTGCTGACCGGCCAGGTGTCGACCGCCTTGATCGGCACCGACGCCTTTCAGGAATGCGACACGGTCGGGATCACCCGCCACTGCACCAAGCATAATTATCTGGTGATGGATCCCGAACGCCTCGGCCCGATCCTGCACGAGGCTTTCTATATCGCGACCCACGGCCGCCCCGGCCCGGTCGTCATCGACATCCCGAAAAACGTGCAGGTCGCGACCGGCAACTATGTGATCCCCGAAAAGATCGCGCACAAAAGCTATCGCCCGCAGGTCGAACCCGACGCCGATGCGATTGCGCAGGCCGTCGCGATGATCGCCGCAGCCGAGCGCCCGATCTTCTACACCGGCGGCGGCGTCATCAACGCCGGCCCAGATGCCAGCGCGGCGCTGCGCCAGCTTGTGGAGCTCACCGGGGCGCCGGTCACCTCGACCCTGATGGGCCTCGGCGCTTTCCCCGCCGACGATGACAAATGGCTCGGCATGCTCGGTATGCACGGGACGTTCGAGGCGAATATGGCGATGAACCGCGCCGACCTGATCATCGCGGTCGGCGCGCGCTTCGACGACCGTGTCACCGGCCGCCTCGACGCTTTCTCGCCCGATTCCAAAAAGATCCACATCGACATCGACCGCAGCTCGATCAACAAGATTGTCCCCGTCGATCTTGCCGTTGTGGGCGATGCCGGCCGGGCGCTCGATGCGATCATCGCGGGCTGGCAGGCCGCAGGGCACAAGCCGCGCGACCTCGGCGAATGGTGGCGCCGCGTCGACGGCTGGCGCGCCACCCGCTGCCTCGACTTCCCCGAAAAGAGAGAGGACGCCGCCGAAATCATGCCGCAGCGCGCGGTCAAGGCGCTGTTCGACGCGACGCGCGGCCGCGACCCGATCATCACCACCGAGGTCGGCCAGCACCAGATGTGGGCGGCGCAGCATTTCCATTTCGACGGACCCAACCGCTGGCTGACCAGCGGCGGGCTCGGCACGATGGGCTATGGCTTTCCCGCCGCGGTCGGCGCGCAGATTGCCCACCCGAACCGCCTGGTCATCTGCGTCGCGGGCGAAGCCAGCTTGCAGATGAACATCCAGGAAATGGGCACGGTCAGCCAGTACCGCCTGCCGGTGAAGATCTTCATCCTCAACAACCAGTGGATGGGGATGGTTCGCCAGTGGCAGGAACTGACCTATGAAAGCCGCTATTCGAACAGCTATTCGGACAGCCTGCCCGATTTTGTGAAGCTCGCCGATGCTTATGGCTGGACCGGCTTGCGGATCGACACGCTGGGGCAACTCGAAGACGGGATCGCGAAGATGATCGAGACCCCGGGCCCGGTGATCGTCGACTGCCGCGTCGCCCAGCTCGCCAACTGCTTCCCGATGATCCCCTCGGGCGCCGCGCACACCGAAATGCTCCTCCAGCCGAGCGACGTCACCGGCACGATGGACGACGAAGCGAAAGCACTGGTGTGATGCGGCAGAGCGACAATCTTCTCCCCTCCCGCTTGCGGGAGGGGTCGGGGGAGGGCCTGTTGGCCAACCCCAACCCTCAGACACGCCCTCCCCTAGCCCCTCCCGCAAGCGGGAGGGGGAAAGAACTGACATGAAAATCAAAACCGAAGCGGGCGAGCGCCATGTGCTCGCCGTCACCGTCGATAACGAGGCCGGCATTCTCGCCAAGATCACCGGCCTGTTCTCGGCGCGCGGCTATAATATCGAAAGCCTGACCGTCGCCGACATCAGCGCCGATCACGCGTTGTCGCGGATCACCATCGTTACGTCCGGCCCGCCCGCGGTGATCGACCAGATCATCGCGCAGCTCGACCGGCTGGTGCCCGTTCATTCGGTCACCGACCTGGCCGACGGCGGCGCGCACGTCGAACGCGAGATCGCGCTGGTCAAGGTCGCGGGCACCGGCGACAAGCGCATCGAGGCGCTGCGCATGGCCGACGTGTTCCGTGCCAAGGTCGTCGATACGACGCTCACCAGCTTCATCTTCGAAATCACCGGAACGAGCGACAAGGTCGACCGCTTCATCGCGCTGATGCGCGAATGCGGGCTGGTCGAGGTCGGGCGAACCGGCGTCGTCGCCATCGGCCGCGGGCCGGAGGCGGTATAGAATTTACGTTTAGGGTCTCAACGATCGTCACCCCGGACTTGATCCGGGGTCCCGCTCTGCACCGGTGAGAAGCGGGACCCCGGATCAAGTCCGGGGTGACGAAAAGGAATAGGGAAAAAACATGCAAGTCTATTACGATCGCGACGCCGACCAGGATCTGATCAAGGGCAAGAAGGTCGCCGTCATCGGCTATGGCAGCCAGGGTCATGCGCATGCGCAGAACCTGCGCGACAGCGGCGTCGCCGAGGTCGCGATCGCGCTGCGCCCCGGCTCGGCGACCGCCAAAAAGGCCGAAGCTGCGGGCTTCAAGGTGGTGACCAACAAGGAAGCCGCCGCGTGGGCCGACGTCATCATGGTCGTCGCCCCCGACGAGCATCAGGCAAAAATCTACGCCGACGACCTGGCCGAGAACATGAACCCCGGCGCCGCGCTGGCCTTCGCCCACGGCCTCAACATCCACTTCGGCCTGATCGAGGCGCGCCCCGACATCGACGTCTTCATGGTCGCTCCCAAGGGTCCGGGCCACACGGTGCGCAGCGAATATCAGCGTGGCGGCGGCGTCCCCTGCCTGATCGCGGTCGCGCAGGAAGCCGCGGGCAACAGCGGCAACGGCTATGCCAAGGCACTCGCCCTCAGCTATGCCTCGGCCGTTGGCGGCGGGCGCAGCGGCGTCATCGAAACCACCTTCAAGGAAGAATGCGAAACCGACCTGTTCGGCGAACAGGCGGTGCTGTGCGGCGGCATCACCCACCTGATCCAGGCGGGCTTCGAAACGCTGGTCGAGGCGGGCTATGCCCCCGAAATGGCCTATTTCGAATGCCTTCACGAAACCAAGCTGATCGTCGACCTCCTCTATGAAGGCGGCATCGCCAACATGCGCTATTCGATCAGCAACACCGCCGAATATGGCGACATCAAGACCGGCCCGCGCATCATCACCGACGAGACCAAGGCCGAGATGAAGCGCGTCCTCGCCGACATCCAGTCGGGCCGCTTCGTCAAGGATTTCGTCCTCGACAACCAGGCCGGCCAGCCCGAACTCAAGGCCAGCCGCAAAGCCGCCGCGGCGCATCCGATCGAACAGGTCGGCGGCGAACTGCGCGCGATGATGCCGTGGATCGCCAAGAACCAGCTGGTCGACAAGGCGAAGAACTGACCGGGCGCGTTCACTGAAATTCGTCATTGCGAGGAGCGAAGCGACGCGCCAATCCAGAATAGGTGCAAAACCGCTCTGGATTGCCGCGCTTCGCTCGCAATGACGAATTGAAGGATGGCATGAGAAAGCCCTTCGACACCCACCGCGCCGACCTAGGCGCGCTGACCGCCGACGACCGCCGCCGTGCGCTGGCGCCGCGCGGCGGCCGCGATTTCGCGTCAAACGATTATCTCGGCCTCGCAAACTCGGACGCCCTCCGCACCGCGCTCGCCGCGGGCATCGCGCGCGGTCTGCCCGCCGGTTCCGGCGGCTCGCGCCTGCTGCGCGGCAACCACCCCGAGCATGAAGAGCTCGAAGCCGACGCGGCGCGCCATTATGGCAGCGAGGCGGCGCTCTTTTTCCCCACCGGCTTTGCCGCCAATGCGGCGCTGTTCGCAACCCTGCCGCAGCGCGGCGACCTGGTCGTCCATGACGAACTGATCCACGCCAGCGCCCACGACGGGATGAAGCTCGGCCGCGCCGGGACCATCGCCGCCGCGCATAACGACGCGCAGGCGTTTGACGACATCATCACCCGCTGGCGCCGCGGCGGCGGGGTCGGCACCCCGTGGATCGCGGTCGAAAGCCTCTACAGCATGGACGGCGACCGGGCCCCGCTGACCGACCTCGCCGCGGTCGCCGACCGCCACGACGCTATCCTGGTCGTCGACGAAGCGCACGCGACGGGGGTCTTTGGCCCGGGCGGCGCCGGGCTGACGCATGGCCTTGCCCGCCGCGACAATCTTGTCACCCTGCACACCTGTGGCAAGGCGCTGGGGGTCGAGGGCGCCTTGCTCTGCGCTCCCGCGATCGCTTGCCAATTCATCGTCAACCGCGGCCGCCCCTTCATCTTCTCGACCGCCCCCTCGCCGCTGATGGCGTGGCTGGTCCGCCAGGCGATCGAAATCGTCGCCGACCAGCCCGAACGCCAGGCGCGCCTCCACGCCGTCGTGCGCCACGCCGCCGAACGTCTCGTGCCGCTCGGTGTCCCGGCCAGCGGCACCCAGATCCTGCCCGTCGTCATCGGCGACAATCAACGGACGATGCGCATCGCTGCGGCGCTTCAAGGCGCCGGGTTCGACATTCGGGGCATCCGCCCGCCGACCGTCGCGCCCGGCACCGCGCGCCTTCGCATCGCGATCACCCTCAACGTCGATGAGGCCGATATCGACGCAATGGCCGACGCACTGGCGCAGGCGATGGCCGCCGCATGACCCGCTTCGTCGTCACCGGCACCGATACCGGCATCGGGAAAACGATCTTTGCCGCCGCGCTCGCGGGCGCGACGGGCGCGCCCTACTGGAAACCGATCCAGTCCGGCCTTGAGGAAGAAACCGACAGCGAGGTTGTCGCGCGTCTCGCAGGCGTCGCAATCCGCCCCGAGGCTTACCGCCTCAACACCCCCGCCTCGCCGCATATCGCCGCCGAGATCGACGGCGTAACCATCGACCTCGCCGCGCTCACCCCACCCCCCGGCAACCTGATCGTCGAAGGCGCGGGCGGCGCGCTCGTCCCCGTCACCCGCACCACCCTTTACGCCGACATCTTCGCGCGCTGGCAAATCCCCGTCATCGTCTGCGCCCGCACCGCGCTCGGCACGATCAACCACAGCCTGCTGACGATCGAAGCGCTGCGCGCCCGCGGCGTCCCGATCCACGGCGTCGCCTTTATCGGCGATGCGGTCGAGGACAGCGAAGCGATCGTCGCGCAAATCGGCGGGGTGCGCCGGTTGGGGCGATTGCCGATCGTCGATCCGCTGACGGCGGAAAACCTCGCCGCGGCATTCCAAGCGAACTTCGACCTCGCCAACTTCCGCTAAATACTTCGTCATTCCCGCGAACGCGGGAACCCAGCGCAAAGAAAAATCCACCCGCAGGGTGAGCAATCCGAAACGCAACGGCAGCACTGGGTTCCCGCTTTCGCGGGAATGACGAAGGTGTAAGGAACGCGCGCATGACCACAAACCAATCCCCCGTCTGGCACCCCTTCACCCAGCACGGCCTTGGCGATCCCATCCCGCTGATCGCCCGCGGCGAAGGCGCCCGTCTCTACGACGCCGAAAACAACAGCTGGATCGACGCCATCTCCAGCTGGTGGGTCACCACCCACGGCCACGCGCACCCGCGCATCATGGCGGCGATCCGCGACCAGTCGGAAAAGCTCGATCAGTTGATCTTCGCCGGCTGGACCCACGAACCCGCCGAAACCCTCGCCGCCGAACTGATCCGCATCACGCCGGGTCCGCTCACCCGCGTCTTTTTCTCCGATTCGGGTTCGACCAGCGTCGAGGTCGCGCTCAAGATGGCGCTCGGATACTGGTACAATATCGGCGAGCCGCGCAGCCGCATCCTCGTCCTCGAACACAGCTATCACGGCGACACGATCGGCACGATGTCGGTCGGCGAGCGCGGCGTCTACAACCGCGCCTGGCAGCCCTTGCTCTTCGACGTCGACACCATCCCTTTCCCGCACGAGGGGCAAGAACAGGCCACGCTGGACGCGCTCGAAGCGGCGTGCGCACAACAGCCTGCCGCCTTCATCGTCGAACCTTTGATCCTCGGCGCGGGCGGGATGCTGATCTATCCGCCTTGGGTACTGGCCGAGATGCGCGCGATCTGCGCGCGCCACGACGTGCTGTTCATCGCCGACGAGGTGATGACCGGCTGGGGCCGCACCGGCACGCGCTTCGCCTGCGACCAGGCGGGGGTCATCCCCGACATCGTCTGCCTGTCGAAGGGGTTGACCGGCGGCGCGCTGCCGCTCGCGGTGACGCTGTGCATCGAGCCGATCTTCGCCGCGCATGTCTCGACCGACCGCAGCAAAACCTTCTATCATTCGAGCAGCTACACCGCGAACCCGATCGCCTGCGCCGCCGCCAACGCCAATCTCGAAATCTGGCGCGACGAGCCGGTGCAGCAACGCATCGACAGCCTTGCCGACGCGCAGGCCGCGCATCTGGCCATGCTGTCGCACGACCCGCGCGTCGCCAATCCCCGCCGCCTCGGCACCATCGCCGCCTTTGACATTGCCGTCGCCGACGCAGGCTATCTCTCCAATCTCGCCCCGCGCCTGATCGCCTATTATCGCGACCACGGCGTCCTCCTCCGCCCGCTCGGCAACACGCTGTATGTGATGCCGCCCTATTGCATCACCGCCGACGAGCTGGCGCAAGTGTGGGGCGCGATCAGGGCGTCGCTGGAGGTGATATAGAGATGGCAGCTAACGACCGATTGCGGACCTTAGCCCCTCCTCTTCAGAGGAGGGGTAGCGAGACTTACGAACTTGTTCGTTAGTCGCAGCGGGGTGGTCATCGAGGCTGGGCGTGGCGACGCGATAACCACCCCGCTCGACTAAAGGCCCGGCTGCGCCGGACCAAGTCTCACTGCCCCTCCTCTAAAGAGGAGGGGATAGCTAACCGTCCGCTCCCCACCCCAAAGCTGCCATCCGCCGCCCAAAAAACGCTTTCCTACTATTTTCGGCTGTGCCAGCCTTCATCCCGTCTCGTTCATGCCGTCGATCAAGCGTCGCTACCCGGCTTGCGCCCGATCGTGCGCACGGCGCGCGTCCAGCGCCTCCCAGGGTGCAAATCGGCAGCGCATAAGGCTGAACTTTACTGAACTTTGAGCGATCGGCGCTCGGCGCGCGCCCGCGCCGGTCAAAGCGCCGCGGTCAAATCCGCAAGGTGGCGGCGCAGGGCCGGGAACTGGTCGCCCTTGGTAACCCCCAGCCGGACGATCGTCACCCGCTGCGATGGCGACACGATGATATACTGCCCCTGATGGCCGATGCAGGCGAACAGGTCGTTGGGGCCGCGGTCGGGCCATAGCGCCGGCTGCGCCCCCGCCGGGCGGGCGCGATTGAGCCAGATATGTCCGCCATAGCCGCGGTCGTTCGCCGACGGACTGAGCATGAAGTCCATCCAGCTTTCGGGCAGCAGCCGCTGGCCGTTCACCACGCCATGATTGCGCAGGAATTCGCCGAACTTGGCATAATCGCGCGCGGTCGCATGCATGATCGACCCACCGATCATCGTGCCGTTCGCGTCGAATTCCGGCGTCAAACTGGTCATGCCGAGCGGTTCGACGAGGCGTCCGGCGATGAATTCGCGCATCGCGTCGCGCCGCGCCGCGGGGCTTTGCGACGGGGTCAGCGTGTCGGCCAAAATATCCGACAGGATGACGCTGGTCGCCGAGCTGTAGTTGAAGATCTCGCCCGGCTGCGCCGCCGCGGGTTTCGCTTCGGCGAACCCAGCCATGTCGGCGGCGCCAGGGCCGAACAGCATATCGACGGTGTCGCCTTGCCACACCGGATCGCCATTTTCGACATGCTCGAGCCCCGCCGACATATGAAGCAGATGTTTCAGCGTGATCGCGCCGCGCGGATCGCCGCTGCGCTGCCACGCCGCCACCGGCGCCGGTCCGTCGAGCGCCAGCTGGCCGTCCGCGACCAGAAAGCCCGTCAGCACCGCCGTGATGCTTTTCGCCATCGACCAACTGATCAGCTTGGTTTCGGGGCCGAAACCCGCGGCGTACCGCTCATAGATCGGCTCGCCATCGCGCAGTACGATCAGCGCGCGCGTTTCACCGACGTCCTCGGCATTGACGAACAGCGCATCGGCGCGCGCCTTGATCGCCGCGGGTAGCATCGGTAGCGGTTGCGGCGTGTCCACCGCCGCCACGCCGTCGAGCGACGCGCCGAACTTTGGCGCTGGAGAGGCCGGCGCCATATTGCCCTGACCCGCCGCCTGGCCCAGCGACCAGACCCCGAGCATCGCGAGAGCGGCACTTGCCAGCAGCCGTTTTTTCGTGATCATGGTCCGGTGACTAGCACCAACCCGACCGGTCCTTCAACGGGCGAGACGCCGACCGCGGCACCGCCGCCCGAGCCATCGGCCGCCAACCCGCCGACATCGCGCAAAAAGCCCAGTCGTTGGAGCGGTTGCCTGCCCTGGGCGCTGGTCGCTGCGGCGCTGTTCGCAATCTTCGCAATCTGGAAATTTCCCTCGTTCAAGGCGCAGGCCGAACTTGGCTCGGCCTATGCCGCGCGCGTCGGCTGTTCGTGCCGCTATGTTCAGGGGCGCAGCCTTGACAGTTGCCAGAGCGATTTCGAGCCGGGGATGGAAATGGTGTCGCTGAGCGAAGACCCGGCGACCAAGACGGTGACCGGCAGCGTCCCGCTGCTCGCGTCGCGCAGCGCGCGCTACGCGGGCGCGAGTGGCTGTCTGCTACGGCCGGAAAACTAAGGGCCGATCCGCCGGGCTAACAGCGCAATCGCCGCCGGGGCACCGAACACCAGCAACCCGATCCCCGCTTCCTCAGCCCAGCCATAACCGGCGTAAAGAACGCCGACGAGCAGGTTGCCGATCGAGATGATCAGCCACAGGGTCAGGAAAATCCGCGTCGCCCGCGCCGCGTCGCGGATCGTCAGTCGCAACACGGCCAGCAGCGCCAGCCCGCTGAGCAGCATGATAACGGTGTGCGACATCGTCTATTCCTCCCACGCCGGCGGCAGGATCGCCGATATGTGACGCCGCCGCCACTCGCCCGGCGACATGCCGAGCTTGCGGCGAAAGATCGCGCACAGATGCGCGTGGCTGGAAAAGCCGGTGGCAAAGGCGATTTCTGCGACCGACAGCGGGCGATTCATCAGGAACCAGCAGGCCCGCCGCAGTCGTTGGCGCAGCATATATTGCGCCGGGGTGTAGCCCGTCGCGCGCGCGAAATGGACGATCAGGCTGTTGACCGACATGCCCGCCGCCGCGGCCATCTCCTCAACCGTCAGCGACAGTTCAAGCTGGGTCTGGATATGCGCCATCAGGTCGTTGATCCGGGCCATGACCGTCGCCGATTCCGGACGCACCGTCATTCCTTCGAGCGTTTTGGCGAGAATCGCGATCAGCGGGTCGGCGACCGCTGCATCGCCCCCGGCCAGCGCGCGTACCAGCGCCGCGAGGGTCAGGTCGTAATGCGCCGCCAGCGCCCGCGTGTCGGGCGCCACAACCAGCCGCGTCGCGGGAATTTCAATTTCGATATAGCGAACCCCGGCGCCCTTCGCCTCGCCATGATAGCGGCGTCCGGCAGGCGCCAGCCACATCTCGCCGGGCAATGGGTCGCCGAGCGACGTCCGCCGATCGTCGAGCCAGGTTTCGAGCCAGTGATAGCTGCCCGCCTCATACAAGTACAGCACATGGACGTCGCGCTCGATCGTCCAGTTCACTGGTCCGTCGACTCGGTCCACGATCGAGGCGACCTTGAGTCCTCCCACTTCCATGACACGAGTATGGCAAGTTGGGGAGAATGTGAAAGCCTGCCATTTGCACCAAACCTATGGTTAACTCGCCCCTCCAAAATCTTCGGATGACGGCAGAAAATGGGGGAAAACTGCCGTTGGACAGACCCTTTGGCGCGTCACCGACACGCCCCACGAGACCCCCCCCCGGCGGGCGGCGAACACGCCGCCCGCCACCCTTTTTGGGGGGCAGCCCGGTCGCCGTCATCAGCCCTTTGTCAGGAAGTTGTCCATCGCGGCATTGACGGCATCGGGCGCCTCCCACGGCACGAAATGGCCGCAGTCGGCGACATGGACGATCTGCACGTCAGGGACGAGATCCGCCATACCATCAAGGTTGCACGGCGGCAGCGCGACGTCGTCGAGCGCCCAGATAACGAGCGTCGGGATAGCGAGCTTGGGAAACGGCGACGCGGGCGGTTCGGCGTAGGGTGCGTCCATCGCCGGGACCACCGACGGCGATCCGCGATACCAGTTGATCATCGCACGGCACGCGTCGCGATCCTCCCAATCCTTGAGCAATCGCGCAATTTCGTCGGGCGGCTGGATGCCGCCGCTCGGCACCCGCCCGGCAAAGGCATGCGCCAGGATCCCCGCGATGCCATGTTCCTCGATCATCGCGTCGCTCGCCGGGTCGCGAAAGATGCTGATATATTGGCTCGCGGCGCGCTGCTGCTCATTGGTGAACAGCAGCCGCTGAAAGATCGCGGGATGCGGCGCATTGGCGATGACGGCACGCCTCACGCGCCCCGACCATGCCGGATGGAGCCCGTTCGGCTGGCCGCCCAGCGCCACGCCCCAGGCAATCGCGCCGCCCCAGTCGTGGCCGACGATGGTAAATTCGCCCACGCCAAGGGCATCGGCGAGCGCGAAAATATCGGCGATCAACTTGTCGGGGGTATAGGATTCGGCGTCCTGCGGCTTCGATGAGCCACGATAGCCGCGCTGGTCGGGGGCAATGCAGCGAAAGCGACCGGCGAAATGCGGCAACTGATACCGCCACGTGCGGTGCGATTCGGGAAAACCGTGGAGGAAGATCAGCACCGGCGCGTCGCGCGGACCGATGTCGACGACGTCGAGTTCGACCCCGGTCGAAAGCTTGACACGCTGTTGTTCGAAATCTCCGATCATCGGCATCGCCCCGTTGGTTTCGTTTCGAAACCAACCTGACGACGATCGGTGCGGCTGGCAAGTAGCGACAACCGCGCGTCAAACAGGGCCTCTGGCGAAAGCGGCCACTTTGGGGTGGGGAGCGGACCTACGCCCTCCTCGTCATTCCCGCGAAAGCGGGAACCCAGCGAGCCAGCGTTGCGCGCTGGGTTCCCGCTTTCGCGGGAATGACGAAGGGAAGAGCGAGCGTCCGCAATCGGTCGCTAGCGGACCTTCAAGGATAGCTCACCGTCTTTGGCACTTCGGGGATCGGAATAAATTCTTCGCTGTCACCGGGGACAAGCGGGAATTTGCCGTCTTTCCAGTCGTGCTTGGCCTGATTGATGCGGTCGCGGCTAGAGCTGACGAAATTCCACCACACGTGCCGCGGCGTCGTAAAGGCCTCGCCGCCGAGCAGCATTACCCGCGCGTCGCTGTCGGCGCGCAGCGTCATCGCGTGCCCGGGCTTCAGGATATAGAGACTGTAACGGTCGAGCCGCTCGCCATCGAGGCTCGCGTCGCCCAGCGCGACGAGCACCGCGCGTTCGTCGGCCTCCGCGTCGATCGGAATGCTGGACCCGGCGTTCATCAGGATATCGGCATAGATGGTCGCGCTATGCTGCGTGATGGGCGACGCCCTGCCCCACAGGCTGCCCATGATCACCCGCGCCGACACGCCGCTGTCCTCGACCAAAGGCAAATCGTCCTTCGCGGCATGCTCGAACGCCGCGTCGATCTCTTCCTTGCCGTCGGGCAAAGCGAGCCAGGTCTGCATCCCCGAAATGCCCGATCCGGTGGCGCGCTCGGCCGCCGGGGTGCGCTCCGAATGAACGATGCCGCTACCCGCGGTCATCAGGTTGCATGCGCCGGGACGGATCGTCGCCAGCGTCCCCAGGCTGTCGCGATGCTCGATCGCACCCTCGAACAAATAGGTCACTGTCGCCAGGTTGATATGGGGGTGCGGGCGCACGTCCATGCCCGCGCCAATGTCGAAATGCGCCGGGCCGAACTGGTCGACGAAGATAAAGGGTCCAACCATCGTGCGCGATTTGCTGGGCAACGTCCGCCGGACTTCAAAGGCGCCCAGGTCGTGGGTCGAGGGGGTGATGATGTCCATCGTCATTCCCCCGGCGCGCGCGCCTTGATCGCCAGCGCGTGGACGCGCTGCCCCGGCAGGTCGCCCAGCGCCTTGTTCACCGTGCGTTGGCGGGCGACGCGGTTCATCCCGGCAAAGCCGACCCATTCGATCGTCAGGCTGAAATGCGACTCGCCGCTGCCGTCGTCGCCGGCATGGCCGTGATGGCTGGCGCTGTCGTTGCTCAGGATGAAATTGGCGTCGGGGAAAGCTGCGCTGAGCAGGCTTTCCATCTCTTGTTGCACGGGGCCTTTGCTGCTCATGGGGTTGACCATAAGCGCTCCGTCGCCAAATTATAAGGCCTCTCCAGCACTTCGAAAGCGCATTTTGTCCACGTCCCCCCGCCCCAACCGCTTCCATGGCCGCGTTCCGCGCGACGAGCCCTGCGCCGCACCCGGATGCCGCGAAGCGGGCGAGTTTCGCGCTCCGCTGTCATGGACCCGCTCGCCCGATGGGCCACCGCAATACCGCTGGCTGTGCCTGAACCATGTTCGCGAATTCAACGCGGGCTATAATTTCTTTGAAGGTATGAGCGCCGACCAGATCATGGCGGCGCAGTCACCGACCGCGGGCTGGGAAACCGAAAGCCGCACCTTTCGCGCCGCGGGCAGCGCCGACCTGCCGCCGCGTTGGGCCGATTTCAAGGACCCGATCGACGCGCTCGGCGCACGGTTTCGCCAGCGGATGGACGAAGCGCGGCGCGAGGCGGCCAACCCCGGGCTGACGCGCGAGGAACATGCCGCGATGCAATTGCTCGGCCTGGCCGCCGATGCCGATCGCGCCGCGCTGCGGCGGCGTTACAGCGAGCTCGTCCGCCGCTATCATCCCGACCGCAACGGCGGCGACCGCAGTTTCGAGTCGCGGCTGGGCGAGGTCGTCGCGGCGTATCAGCTGCTCCGCAAGACCAGGGCCTTTGCCTGAGGGAGAGCCAGGATGACCACACTCGACGAAGCCCGCATCGCGGTGGTCCGCCGCCATATGGCGCTCGAGATCACCCATGATTGGGACGGCGTCATCGCGACCTTCGAGCATCCCCGCTACGAACTATTGGGGCCGGGCACCGTGTTCGACGGCGAGGCAGCGGTGCGGTCCTATTTCGCCGCATCGCGCGAACCCTTTCCGGATCAGGCAAACGAGGTGATCGCGATTGCCGCCGATGCCGCGACCGATACCGTGCTCGTCGAATTCTGGCTCACCGGCACCCACCTTGGCCCGCTGAAGCTTGGCGCGCGCACGATCGCGCCGACCGGCAAGGCGTTCCGCATCCGCATCGCGGCGAGCTTTCAGTTCGCACCCGGTAGCGACAAGATCGTCTGCGAACGCCCCTATTACGACCAGTCGGCGGTGATGAAGGCGCTCGGGCTGCTTTGAAAAGGCGTTGCAAGCTGAAACCGAGGCCTATACCGCGCTAGCCGAAGCGCCAGGCAACGGCGACTCTCACTCTCCTTTATCGTCTTCGCTGGACCTTGTGACATGACCGATATCCCGAACAGCCTTCCCGACCACCACGGCTCGACGCTCCTTGGCGCGCCCGATACCGAGGTCGATGCGCGCGAGGTTTTCGGGGTCGATATCGACATGAAGGTCCCGGCGTTCAGCGAGGCCGACGAGCGAGTCCCCGACCTGGACCCCGCTTATGTTTTCGACGGCGACACGACGCTCGCGATCCTTGCGGGCTTCAAATATAATCGCCGCGTGATGGTCCAGGGCTATCACGGCACGGGTAAGTCGACGCACATCGAACAGGTCGCGGCGCGGCTGAAATGGCCGTGCATCCGCGTCAACCTGGATGCCCATATCAGCCGCATCGACCTGGTCGGCCGCGACGCGATCGTGCTGCGCGACGGGCAGCAGGTCACCGAATTTCGCGAAGGCCTGCTCCCTTGGGCGCTCCAGACCCCGACCGCGCTCGTCTTTGACGAATATGATGCAGGCCGCCCCGACGTGATGTTCGTGATCCAGCGCGTGCTGGAGACCGAGGGTAAGCTGACGCTGCTCGACCAGAACCGCGTCATCCGCCCGAACCCGCATTTCCGCCTGTTCTCGACCGCCAACACCGTCGGACTCGGCGACACCAGCGGGCTGTACCACGGCACGCAACAGATCAACCAAGGGCAGATGGACCGCTGGAACATCGTCGTTACGCTGAACTATCTGCCTGCCGCGACCGAAAGCGCGATCATCCTGGCCAAGGTGCCGGACACCGACTCGATGACGGTCGCCAATATGGTCAAGGTCGCCGACCTGTCGCGCCAGGGCTTTATCAACGGCGACATCTCGACCGTGATGTCGCCGCGCACGGTGATCAGCTGGGCGCAGAACACCGCGATTTTCAACAATATCGGCTTTGCATTCCGCCTGACGTTCCTCAACAAATGCGACGAAGCCGAGCGGATGATCGTCGCCGAATATTATCAGCGGGTGTTCGGCGAGGATCTGCCCGAAAGCGTGGTCGGCAAATGATGCTGCTGCGCCACCTGACGGTGGCGGCCGCCGTCTTGATCCTTTCGGGTTGTGGCCTCGCGGCGGTCAATTATGGCAAGGTTCGCCACGCCGACTATGTCGCCGATCCGCGCTGCACTGCGCAGCCGGGCGCGGTCGTCGATGGCGACGCGCTGCCGTTGTTCTTTGCCACCAGCCGCCTGCCCGACTGTCGCACCGGCGACATCAATATGCTGCGCCACCGCGGCGACAAGATTCGCTACGGCCGTTTTGCCGTGCCGCGCGACGTCGACGTCGGCGGCAAGAAGAAACTGCGCACTCCGATGGCGTTCCAGGATCCGAGCGACTGGTGGACCGCCTTGCAAGCCGAAACCGATCGGCGCCAGGGCCGCGTCCTGCTCTATGTTCACGGCTATCGCGAGACGTTCGAGACGACATCGAAGGACGCAGCGCAGATCGCCCGCATGACCGGTTTCGATGGACCTATCATCGAATATAGCTGGCCGTCGCAGGGCGAAGTGCTGAGCTATGCGGTCGATGAAACGAATATGTATCACGACGTCCGCAATTTCCGCGATTTCCTGAAGACGCTGGCCGAGCGGCCGTGGGTCAAGGAAATCGTCGTCGTGTCGCACTCATTGGGTGCGCGGCTGGTCATTCCGGCGATCGCCTATGTCGACCGCGCGTCAAGCAGCGCCGACAGCAGCAACATCTCGAATGTCATCCTGGCGTCGCCCGATATCGACCGCGAGACTTTCGAACGCGACATCGAGGAAGAGGTTCTGTCGCCACGCCGCGTCGCCAACGACCGGCGGATCACCGTCTATGTCTCGCACGCTGACAAGGCGCTCGCCGCGTCGCGCGCGCTGCACGGTTATCCGCGGCTCGGCTCGCCCTATTGTTTCGATCCGTTCGAGGCGGCGGACCTGAAAGCAAAAGGGCTGCCGGTGCGCTGTTATCCGGTGGCGCGCGCCGGGCTGACCATCGTCGACACGACCGACGTGTCGCGCAGCGCGACCGGCCACAGCAATTTCCTGCGCAGCGCGCCCGCATGCCGCGATTTCGTCGATGTCGTGGCGGGCAAGCGGGCGCGGCCCGAACGCAACCCGACCCACCTCGCGCATGCGTTTCGCCTGACGCCCGACCCGGCCGATCCAAAGCCTGACGATGAAGCGATCTGCAATCGCATCCCGGCGGTCGCCGCGCCCTAAAAGCCGCACATGATCGCGGCATTGGCGAGCCAGACGACCGGCCCCGCGCCCGTCCACAGCCACAGGCCGCCAACCGCGATGAAAGCGAACAGCGCCAGCGCAATCGCGTCCTGCCGCTGCAACCTCACGCCGGTTGCAGCCGGCTGACCGGCGCATCGGCGATCGGCAGATGGACCAGCCCGGCGAACAACCCGAGCGCGATCGAAATGCCCCAGGCGATATTATAGCTGCCGGTGGCGTCGAAGATCAGCCCCGCCACCCACGCGCCGAAAAAGCTGCCGACCTGATGGCTCAAAAACACGATGCCATAGAGCATCGAGAGATAGCGGATGCCGAAGATGCGCCCGACGATGCCGCTGGTCAGTGGCACCGTGCCAAGCCACAGAAAGCCCATTGCGCCTGCAAACACCAGCGCGCTCGCATGGCTGAGCGGCATGAAGAGGAACAAGGCGATCACCGCCGAGCGCGCGGTATAGAGCGCCGACAGGACATATTTCTGGCGCAGCACATCACCGGCACGGCCGAAGATGTAAGAGCCGAGAATGTTGAATAGCCCGACCAGCGCCAGCACCTGCGCGCCGATTTCGATTCCAAGCCCCTTGTCGTCCAGATAGGCGGGCAGATGCGTTGCAATGAACGCGATGTGGAAACCGCAGACGAAAAACCCGGCATTGAGCAGCCAGAAACCGCGGTGGACCGACGCCTCGCGCAGCGCCTCGCGCGCGGTCTGTTCGGCTTCGGCGGCAAGGCCCGGACCGCCATCGGTCCGCCCGGCGACCCCGATTGCGAGCAGCCCGCACAGCGCGACCAGTCCTGCCATGATCCACAGCGTCTGGTGATAGCCGACATCGCCGAGCAACATCGACGCCAGCGGCACGACAAGGAACTGGCCGAGCGAGCCGCCCGCGGTGACGATGCCGAAGGCGCTGCTGCGTTTTTCGGGGCTGACCACGCGCCCCACCGCGCCGAGCACAACGACAAAGGTCGTCGCTGACTGCGCCATGCCGATGAAAATGCCGAAACTGACGTGCAACCCGATCGCATCGGTCGCAAATGCCGCGCCGATCAGCCCGAGCGCATAGAGCAGCGCCCCCGCCAGCACGACGCGCCCCGCGCCATGCTTGTCGGCGAGCGCCCCGACGAACGGCTGAACCAGCCCGAACAGCAGGTTCTGGAGCGCCATCGCCAGCCCGAAGTCGGAGCGGCTGATCCCGATATCGACGCTCATCTGCGGCAGGAACAGCCCGAACGACTGGCGCACCCCCATCGCCAGCGTGACGATGAAAGCGGCGCAGGCGATGACGATCCAGGGGCGTTTCATGGCAGACAGGGCGGGAGAGCTCATCCACGCCGGATGCTCCCGAGCCCGCGCGAGGTCAAGCGAGCTTAGCTATCGCCCTGCGCACGCCTACTTTCGTCATCCCGGGCTTGACCCGGGACCCGCCTTATTCTTCAAGACGGGCGGGCCCCGGATCAACTCCGGGTGACGATAAAAATGAGCGGGTCCTCATCCTCTTTCTTCCCGCACAAAAGCTGGTTAGAGCCGACTCGATGACCGCCTCCTCGCCCCTCGATGATTTCAAGGCCGCGCTGTCCAGCGTTGCGCGTGCGGTGACGCGCGATGCCGAGGTCGAGGTGGGGTTCACCGCCGATGCCCCGGCGCAGATCGGCAAGGCGATCAAGGTGCCGACGCCGTCGCGCACGCTGCCGGCGGATCAGGTCGCCGAAGCGCGTGGATTTGCCGATGCCTATGCGCTGCGGATCAAGCATCATAGTGAGAAGCTGCACGCCGCGGCGCGCCCTGCCGAACCGCTCGCCGCCGCCGCGTTCGACGCGATGGAGCGGGCGCGGATCGAGGCGCTGGGGGCGCGCCACATGAATGGCATGCGCGCCAATTTGTCGGCGAGCCTCGCGATGCGGATGCGCAGCGATCCGATCAGCCGCGCACAGGGCCGCGACGATGTCCCCATCTCAAGCGCGCTCGAACTGATGCTGCGCGAGGCGTTGACCGGCGAACAGGCACCGCAGGGAACCGAAACCGGACTGTCGTTGGTGCGCGAATGGATTGCCAAGGAGGCCGGCGGCGATTTGACCGCGCTGTCGATGCTGCTCGACGATCAGGCGGCCTTTGCCGAAACCGCGAAGCTTGCGCTGCGCCACCTCGACCTGCTGCGCAGCGACGAGCCGCTGGAGGAAGGCGGCGAAGACGGCGGCGAGGAGGACGAGAGCGAGGCCGACGAGAGCCAGGAAGAACAGGACAGCGAAGACGGCGGCAGCGGTGAAAGTCAGGTCGATGCGCGCGCCGAAATGGCGGGCGATCAGGCCGACGACGGCGACAGCGACCCCGACGCGCAGGAAATGGAAGCCGACGGCGAGCCCGAAATGGGCGGCGAAGGCGATGAGGGCATGTTGCCGGTGCGCCCCAACCGCCTGCCGAGCGACATCCCCGATTTCAATTACCTGCGCTTTACCGACAAGCATGACGAAATCATCCTCGCGACCGAACTCTGCGATGCCGACGAACTGACGCGGCTGCGCGCCTATCTCGACACGCAGATGCAGCATCTGCAGGGCGCGGTGACCAAGCTCGCCAACCGGCTCCAGCGCCGTCTGATGGCGCAGCAGAACCGCGCGTGGGATTTTGACCAGGAGGAAGGCCAGCTCGACGCCGCGCGGCTGGCCCGCGTCATCGTCTCGCCCGGCCAGTCGCTGAGTTACAAGATCGAGCGCGATACCGATTTTCGCGATACCGTCGTCACCCTGCTGATTGACAACAGCGGCTCGATGCGCGGCCGCCCGATCAGTATCGCGGCGATCAGTGCCGACATCCTGGCGCGCACGCTGGAACGTTGCGGCGTGAAGACCGAAATCCTCGGCTTCACCACGCGCACCTGGAAGGGTGGGCAGAGCCGCGAGGATTGGCTCGCCGCCGGGCGCCCCGCGCATCCCGGGCGCCTCAATGACCTTCGCCACATCATCTACAAGCCCGCCGACGAACCCTATCGCCGCGCGCGCAAGTCGCTCGGGCTGATGATGCGCGAGGGATTGCTCAAGGAAAATATCGACGGCGAGGCGCTGACTTGGGCGCACAGCCGCATCATCGGCCGCCCCGAAGAACGCAAGATCCTGATGGTGATCAGCGACGGCGCGCCGGTCGACGACAGCACCCTGTCGGTCAACCACGGCGCCTATCTGGACCAGCATCTGCGCCAGGTGATCGACTGGATCGAGAACCGCTCGCCGGTCGAACTATGCGCGATCGGCATCGGCCATGACGTCACGCGCTATTACAGCCGCGCGGTGACGATCATGGACGCTGAGCAATTGGGCGGCACGATGGTCGAACAGCTGGCGGGATTGTTCGACATCGATTAGGCCGACGGCAAAAAGGGGACCGGCTATACCGATCCCCTTTCCGCTTCGTTCAACCATCCGGCCCGCGCCGGACGCGGTTATTTCTTCTTGCCGGTCCATGCCTCGGGGTCGAAACCCTCAAGCGTGTCGCCCTTGGTCCCCGCGGCGATTTCTTCGGCGGTCAGGAACTTGATCGCGACGCCGCCGGCCTTGGTGTTGCCCCAGCTGAGCGCGGTGATGTGGCTGTCGCCATATTTGGCGCCGATCACGGCATCGGCGCCGAGCTTTTCGCCGCGTTCCCAGATCTCGTTATAGATTTTCTGCTGCGACGGTTCCTTGCTGAAAATCGTCGCCTTGCGAACCCCCGCGGTTACGACGCCGACAATCTTGTAGGGTTTGTCGGTGATGTCGTGCGGAAAGACCGGCACCCCCATCTCTTCGTTGACCACAACATAGGTCACGTCCTTTTTCTTCGCGATCGCCGGTGTCGCCACAGCCATCGCGCTCACGGCAACCGCCGCGAGAAGATTGATTCGCTTCATGATAATGCTCCCCCAATTGAGCCGCTTTCATCCATCGCAATGCGGGGCGAGGTCAACCATATTTTATCTTGGCAAATCGCACCGTTCATGGCCTAAATACCGCCGGGGTTTCAGGGGGATATCATGACGGCATTTCAGGCGGCGCTTGCGGCGGCTTGGTCTACGATTGCGGTACAGGCCGCGCCGGTCGATGCACCGGCTCCGGTCGTCACCGCAGTCGAACCGGTGACGGTAGAAACCGCTGCGGCACCGGCGCCGCCGGTCATTCCACCGTTGCTTTTGCGACGAGACACACCGGTTCATTTCATGGTGATCAACGAAGTGACGACCAAGACGCATCGCGCGGGACATCGTTTCAAACTGCGCGTCGACAAGCCCGTTATCGTCGATGGCGACATCGTCATCGCGGTGGGCGCCACCGCGTGGGGCGAAGTCACCGCCGCAACGGGCAGCGGCAATGTCGGCAAATCGGGCAAACTGGAAGCGAAGCTTCTCTACGTCGAAAGCCAAGGGCTTCAGATTCCGATCAACGGCAACAACGCCGCCAAGGGTGCAGGCGGCGGCGGCGAGACGGCGCTGGGCATCCTCGCGCTTGGCCCGCTCGGCCTGTTTGCGAAGGGTAACAACGCCAAGATCAAGGCGGGCGAGTTGATGACCGGCTTCGTTGAGCAGGACATTGAAATCCCGCGCGCGGCGCCGATCGGGCTGTGACCGCGCTTCGCGCTGCCGCGATCGGCATCGGTCTTGCGTTCGCCAGCGCGGCCTTCGGCCAGGACGATCGCGGCCCGGCGCCGGTTCCCGCCGCATCCGAAGCGCCGATTCTGGTCCCCGCTGGCACCGTCATCGACCTCGTCACCACCAACGCCGTTTCCAGCAAGAAAAGCGTCAAAGGCGACCTGCTATATCTGAAGGTCACTTCGCCGCTGGTCGTCGACGGTATCGTCGCGATCCCCGCCGATTCCGTGGTCGTCGGTCAGTTGAGCCAGGCCGACCCGCGCGGAGCCTTCGGCAAGAAGGGCAAACTCGAAGTGCAGCTGCTTTACGCCGAGCTCCCCGGAGGCACCGTGCGGATCAGCGGCGCGCTGGAAGCCAGAGGCAAGGGCGGCGCCGACGACGCCGCGGCCACCGCGGCCGCCTTTCTGTTCCTGCCCTTCGTCGCCACCGGGCGCAGCGCGGAAATTCCTGCCGGATCGGAGGTATCGGGCCGTCTCGATCGGAACCTTCTTATCGACCGCCGTTGATCGGCCGATCCTTCACTCCGCACAGGGTGACAACCTCTGTCCCCCTCGTTACAAACTTGCTCGACGCAGCAGGGACTCGCGGCCTGACGACGGGCACCGCTGCGCCGGATAATCATGCTGTGGGTCGCCAGCATGGCTTGGGGCCGCACCGGGGTGGTGCGTGGCTGAGGGGGCGACTGTCACATGAAAAAAGCATCCGACCTGTTCATCGAGTGCCTGGAGCAAGAAGGCGTCGAGTATATTTTCGGCGTCCCGGGTGAGGAAAATCTCGACTTCCTCGACAGCCTGTCGCGGTCGACCAAGATCAAGCTGATCCTGACCCGCCACGAACAGGGCGCAGGCTTCATGGCTGCGACCTATGGCCGCCATACCGGCAAAACCGGCGTCTGCCTCGCGACGCTTGGCCCCGGCGCCACCAATTTCGTCACCGCCGCGGCCTATGCGCAATTGGGCGGCATGCCGATGATGATGATCACCGGACAAAAGCCGATCAAGAAATCCAAACAGGGTCGGTTCCAGATCCTCGACGTCGTCGCGATGATGGGGCCGATCACCAAATTCACCCATCAAATGGCGTCGTCGGACAATATCCCGAGCCGGGTGCGCGAGGCGTTTCGCCTGGCCGAAGAAGAAAAGCCCGGCGCGGTGCACATCGAACTGCCCGAGGATATTGCCGACGAACACACCGATTCGACCCCGTTGAAGCGCAGCCACTCGCGCCGCCCGACCGCCGACGTCAAATCGATCCGCGAGGCGGTGCGGGCACTGGAGGAAGCAACCTCGCCCGTGCTGGTGATCGGCGCCGGCGCCAACCGCACGATGACCAGCCGCATGCTGCTGCAGTTCATCGAAAAAACCGGCATCCCCTTCCTCACCACCCAGCTTGGCAAGGGGGTGATCGACGAGCGGCATCCGAAATTCCTCGGCTGCGCGGCGCTGTCGGCGGGCGATTTTGTCCACCGCGCGGTCGAAGCATCCGACTGCATCGTCAACCTGGGTCATGACGTCATCGAAAAGCCGCCCTTCTTCATGAAGCAGGGCGGCCCGACGGTGATCCATGTGTCCACCAAGACCGCCGAGGTCGATCCGGTCTATTTCCCCGACATCGAAGTGATCGGCGACATCGCCAATGCGGTGTGGCAGATGAAGGAGGACATCGTCCCCAATGGCGGGTGGAAGTTCGACCATCTGCTCGCCTATCGTCAGGGCGAGGTCGCGCACACCGCGCCGCTGGCCGAAGATTCGCGCTTCCCGATCTTTCCGCCGCATCTTGTGCAGCAGGTTCGCGACGCGATGCCCGACGACGGGATCATCTGCCTCGACAATGGCGTGTACAAGATATGGTTCGCGCGCGGCTATACCGCTTACCGCCCCAACACGGTGTTGCTCGACAACGCGCTGGCGACGATGGGCGCCGGGCTGCCCAGCGCGATGATGTCGGCGATGGTCTATCCCGACCGCAAGGTCATGGCGATCTGCGGCGACGGCGGTTTCATGATGAACAGCCAGGAGATGGAAACCGCGGTACGCCTGGGGCTCAACATCACGGTGCTGATCCTCAACGACAACAGCTATGGCATGATCCGGTGGAAACAGGCGAATATGGGCTTCAAGGATTGGGGGCTGACCTATGGCAACCCCGATTTCGTCAAATATGCCGAAAGCTATGGCGCGCACGGCCACCGCGTCGAAAGCGCCGCGCATCTGAAAGCGCTGCTGATGCACACGCGCGACACGCCGGGCGTGCACCTGATCGACTGTCCGGTCGATTATTCAGAGAACGACCAGATTTTGAACATCGACCTCAAGAAACTGTCGAAGGAACTTTGATTTCCATGCTTGCTGTTCCCCGGCGAAAGCCGGGGCCCGGAGCACCCTTGCGCCGACTCTGCGCGTTCTAGCCCTGGACCCCGGCTTTCGCCGGGGAACGGAGATGTGAGACTATGAAACTCAAAGACGTCTATCCGCTCTACCTCAACAACAAGGCGGCGCAGCCGAACACTGACCTCGAGGTGATCGACAAATATACCGGCGATGTCGCCTTTCGCACTGCGCTGGCGACCCCCGACGTCATCGACGAAGCGATCGCGGGAGCGGTGCGCGCCGCCGAACCGATGGCACGGCTGGCGAGTTTCGAGAAACGCGACGTCCTGCTGCATTGCGTGGCGCGTTTTCAGGAGCGGTTCGACGAACTCGCCTATGCGCTGTGCGTCGAAGCCGGCAAGCCGATTGCCGACAGCGAGGGTGAGGTCACACGCCTGATCGATACGTTCCGTATCGCCGCCGAGGAAGCGACGCGCAATTATGGCGAGGTCCAGCCGCTCGACATTTCGGCGCGCGCCAAGGGCTATATGGGGATGTGGAAGCGGGTGCCGATCGGCCCGTGCAGCTTTATCTCGCCGTTCAACTTTCCGCTCAACCTTGCCGCGCACAAAATCGCCCCGGCGATCGCGATCGGCTGCCCCTTCGTGATGAAGCCCGCGTCGCTGACGCCATTGGGCGCGATCATCATGGGCGAGGTGCTCGCCGAATGCGACATATTGCCCGAGGGGGCGTTCAGCATCTTGCCCGCGAGCCGGGCGGGTGCCGACCTGTTCACCACCGATGGGCGGCTGAAACTGCTGTCGTTCACCGGCTCGCCCGGCGTGGGCTGGGATTTGAAGGCCAAGGCGGGGAAGAAAAAGGTCGTGCTTGAGCTCGGCGGCAACGCCGCGGTCGTCGTCGACAAGGACGCCGACCTCGACCATGCGCTCGCGCGGATCATCTTTGGCGGCTATTACCAGTCGGGGCAAAGCTGCATCCATGTGCAGCGCGTGATCATCCATGCGGACATCTACGATAAATTCCGCGACATGCTCACCGCGAAGGTCAAGACGTTGAAATCGGGCGATCCGAAGCATCGCGACACCTTCATCGGCCCGATGATTTCAGTGAAGGAAGCGCAGCGGCTGAAAGGTTGGATCGACGATGCGGTCGCCGCGGGCGCGACCCTGCTCGCGGGCGGCGGGTGCGAGGGCAATATGCTGGAGGCAGCACTGCTCGAAAATGTTCCCAAGGGCGCAGATGTCGTCGTCGAGGAAGCCTTTGGTCCCGTCGTCGTGCTGTCGAAATTCGCGAAATGGGACGAGGCGCTGGCCGAGGTCAACGACAGCAAGTTCGGCTTGCAGGCCGGGCTGTTCACCAGCGACATCCAGAAGGTGCTGGAGGCATGGGACCATCTCGACGTCGGCGGCATCGTCGTCAACGACGTGTCGAGCTACCGCGTCGACAACATGCCCTATGGCGGGGTGAAGGATTCGGGGCTGGGCCGCGAAGGCGTGCGCTTCGCGATCGAGGATATGAGCGAAATCCGCAATCTGGTGATCCGGCGGACGTGATCCGCGCTAAACTCGTCATTGCGAGCAAAGCGGGCCGAAGGCGGCCGCAGGCCTAGCAATCCAGAGCGGTTTACGCCTACTCTGGATTGCCGCGTCGCCTGCGGCTCCTCGCAATGACAAGGGTTGGCAGGCATATAACGTCACCAAACCGCCTTCAAACCGTCTCCAAACCGACGCGGCTTTGAATCGCACAATGTAACAAAACTCCTGTCTAGCCCGTGGGCAGCTAAGGCTGCCCACGGAGCATGACATGGCCTCGATTTCGACCCTGCCCATCCCCGCCCGCTTTCCCGACCCCTTCGCCACCGATCCGCACGTCCCCGAACGGCTGATCGGCGAACGGCGGAGCTATCGCACCGTGTGGGTCAGCGACATCCACCTCGGCACGCGCGGCTGCAACGCCGCAATGCTGATCGACTTTTTCGACCATGTCGACTGCGAGACGCTCTACCTGGTCGGCGACATCATCGACGGCTGGCGGCTCAAGAAGCGGCATTTCTGGCCGCCCGAGCATAATGATGTCGTGTGGCGGGTGCTCAAGCGCGCCAAGCGCGGCACCCGCGTCGTCTATGTCCCCGGCAATCATGACGAGATGGTCAAGCCGTTCGATGGTTTCGATTTCGGCGGGGTCGAAATCCGGCGCGAGGCGATCCACGAAACCGCCGACGGCCGCAAATTGCTCGTCGTTCATGGCGACGAATTCGACGCGGTGATGCTGGCGCACCGCTGGCTCGCCTTCGTCGGCGACGCTGCCTACACCGCGTTGATGAAGTGCAATGTGGTGGTCAATCGCATCCGCAGCGCCTTTGGCCTGCCCTATTGGTCGCTGTCGATGGTCGCCAAGCACAAGGTCAAGAACGCCGTGCAGTTCATCGGCCGCTACGAAGAAGTCGTCGCGCACGCTGCCCGCTCGCGCGGCGTCGACGGCGTGGTGTGCGGCCATATCCACAGCGCCGAAATGCGCGAGATCGAGGGCACCGAATATTATAACGACGGCGACTGGGTCGAAGGCTGTACCGCGCTGGTCGAACATCATGATGGCCGCATGGAGATCCTGCACTGGGCCGACGAAGTGGCGGCCCGTGCAGTCCCGGCGGTGCTGGAACTGCCCGCCCCGGCGCGGGCCGCATGAGGATCCTGATCGTCAGCGACGCGTGGGAGCCGCAGGTCAACGGCGTCGTGCGGACGTTACAGGCGACGATCGCCGAACTGCGCAAGGCGGGGCATGAGGTCGCGGTCGTCTCACCCGACCTGTTCCGTTCGATCCCCTGCCCCTCCTACCCCGAAATCCGCCTCGCGTTCGCGGGGTGGCGCAAGGTTGGACAGCACATTCGCGCCTTCGCTCCGCAGGCGATCCATATCTCGACCGAAGGTCCGCTCGGGCTGGCGGCGCGGCGCTGGTGCCTGAAAAACGGCTTTCCCTTCACCACCGCCTACCACACGCGCTTTCCCGAATATGTGGCGGCGCGCCTGCCGATTTCGCCCAAGTTCGTCTGGCGCTTCATCCGCTGGTTCCACCGCCCGGCGCGCCACATCATGGTCGCGACGCGCAGCCTGGCGCGCGAACTCGCCGATCAGGGGCTGGGTCAGACGATGATGTGGGAGCGCGGGGTCGATCATGACCTGTTTCGCCCCGACCGCGCCGCGCATTCCGCCTATGCCAGCCTGCCGCGCCCGATCCAGCTCTATGTCGGGCGCGTCGCGGTCGAAAAGAATATCGGCGCCTTCCTCGATTGCGACCGTCCGGGAACGAAAGTGATCGTCGGCGATGGGCCCGCACTCGCGGCGCTGAAGGCGCAGCATCCCGGCGCGCTGTTCCTCGGCAAGCTCGGCGGCGTAACGCTCGCCGCGGCCTACGCCGGCGCCGACGTCTTTGTCTTTCCCAGCCGCACCGACACTTTTGGCCTGGTCGTCATCGAAGCGCTGAGCTGCGGCACCCCTGTCGCCGCCTTTCCCGTCCCCGGCCCCGGCGACATAATCCGTGACGGCGCCGGGGCGCTCGACGACGATCTCGGCCGTGCGATCGATACCGCACTGGCGTGCGACCGCGTCGATGCCGCGACACTGGGTGCGCGCTATAGCTGGACGAGCTGCACCGCCCAATTTGTCAAAGCACTGACCTTCGTCCCCGGTCGTCCGACGTCCGAAGGCGCGTTGGGCGCAACCGGCCTCACCGCCTAGAACGTCTTGCGCCACTCCAGCTCGATATAGCGACCCAAGGGGTCGATATAGCCCGGCTGATAGTTGAGCGGCACCACACCGTTCGCATCGGTAATCTTGCGCTGCGCATCGAACAGATTGTCGATCGACAGGCGTATGCGCGATCCTTTGAGGAACGGCAGTTTTTCGGTCAGCTTTGGCTGTTGTCCCAGATCGGCGAAAAAGCGCAGGTTGAACGTCGCAAGATCGCCGAATTGCAGGTCGCCCGCGGTGCCGCCGGTGACCGTGCTGCCGCTGTCATATTTGGCGCTGAGCCGCACGCCCAGCCCCTTGTTGAACAGCCCGCCGTCGAGTTCGAACAGGTGCCGGTTGCTGCCGCCGCCGCTGCCGGTTGCCGATCCGTCGAGCAGGTCGAGTTCGGGGACTCCGGGGCGGATCAGTACCTTATCGGTCAGCTTGATCGTGTGATACAGCGACACCTGCCAGCGCCCGCCTTGCGGACCGCCGAACATGCCACCCGGACCGCCGGGGCCGCGGCCGCCGCCCATGCGCGGCCCGCCACCACCACCGCCACGCGGGCGACCCGCGCCAGCGCCGTCGGGGCGCCCGCCACCGGGGCGTCCCGCCCCCGCGCCGGGCTGCGACTGCTGGCCAAAGCTCTTGCCGAAATTCAGTCCCCAGCGGATCTGCGAATTTTCAATCTCGTCGAAATTGACCGGCCGCTGGTCGAGCGCGATCAGCACCCCATTGGCGTCGCGGGTCACCCGGTCGGGAAACGCCGCTTCGATCTCGGGGGTCAGCAACGGAAAGCTGTTCGCGGTATCGCTGCTCTTGTTACGGTTATAATTGACCGATAAATTCAGCCCCTCGACCATCGGCGGCGACCAGTTGAGGCCCAGCTTCAGGTCGCGGCGCTGTTCGGCGAGCAGCAACGGGTTGCCGCCGGTCGTCGTCGTGATCTGCACCGTCTGGCCGGTTGCGAAGTCGTAATAGGTCACCGCGGGGGTCACCAGCGGCGCGGCGCCGAGTTGCTGGATGCCCGGCGCGGCTTCGTCCTGATTGAAGCTTGCGATCAGCGACAGATTGTCGGTCACCCCCCAGTTGAGGTTCGCGCCCCAGCTTTTCAGCGCCGCGAAATCGCTGGGATCCTGATATTGACCGCTCAGCGTCAGCGAAACGCGGCCGATATTGCCGACTTCATATTCGGGGTCGAGCAGCGGCACGGTCAGCGACCCGAACACCCCCGGCAGGTCGCGCGTCAGGTCGGTGGTCGTGATCGCGCTTGAACGTTCGGACCGGCTGTCGAAGCGCAGGCCCGAATAGCTGCCCGTCGCCGACAAGCGAATGGGACCCGCCCAGCCTTCGGTCACCGTGCCCGACAGATTGGCGTTGCCGCCAAAGGTCTGCTGGCTGCTGTCGAACCGGTCGCGGGCGCCGCTGATCCGGTCGGTAAAGGTGCGTTGATCGGCGTCGGCATAATTGCCCGACACCGACCAGCGCCAGTCGCCGAGCATCCCGTTGACGCTCGCGGTCGTCGTCAGGTTGCGGCTGCGGCTGTCGCGCTCGAGCGGGTCTGTCACGCCGCCGACGCCGGGGCCGAGCAGCGACAGGCTGTCGGTCTGGTCGAGCCGCAGGTTGATGGACGCGTCGGTCAGCTTGTTCAGACTGCGCTGGATCGTCGCGTCGATGGAATATTCGTCCGACGCGCCCAGCAGGCTGCGCGCCGGGGCTTCGGCGGCTTGTGCGGGGTCGTCATAGACAAGATTCCGCTCGCTTTCGCGCAGCATCGTCTTGTGATCCCAGCCAGCGTTCACGTTGAGACGGCCGTTTTCGCCGATCATCAGGAAGCTGGGCTGGATTTCACTCTGGAACCGGCCGCCCTGCGTCGGGATGCCACCCTCGACCTCCACCGCGATCTGGCGGAAATTGGGCTTGAGCACCATGTTGACGACGCGCTCGTCGGCCGAATAGCCATATTGCAGCGCGACCTCTTCAGGAAACACCTCGACCTTCGCGATCGCTTCGGGGGGCAGGTTGCGGACCTCGCCAAAGCCGCCGATGCGGCGCCCGTTGATCAGGATGATCGGCCGCCCGCCGCCGCGCCCACGGCCCGACCGCGTCTGCGGCGCCAGCGCATCGAGCAGTTCGGACACGTTCGACACCCCATAGCTGGCGATCGCCGCCTCATCGAGTTCGGCCTCGGCCTTGATGTCGGTGTCGAGCTGCCCGGCGAGCCGCGGTGCGGTGACGACGATTTCGTCGCCGTCGATGTCGTCATAATTGTCCTCGCCATCGTCGGATGCGGACACGACCGGATCGGCTGGCTGCTCGGCGGTCGCCGTGACCGCCACGCTCGCCGGCATCGCTTCGGTTTCGGCCAGGGCGGGCCAGGCGAACGCGGTGGTCGCGGTCAGCAACGCGGCGCGCGCGGACAAGGGCAGGCGAGATTTGTTCATCGGGAGAGAAGCCTTCTGTTTTTATCTTGGTCGTTATTGGCGCGGCAGGCGTGAACCGACCCTGACGATCTTTGGCGTCGGCGGTTCATTTATGTCGCAATTGTCGCAACAATGTGTCGAGGCCATTGTCGTTCCACCAACGGGCCATATCGACCGCTGGACAGCATGGCGCCCTGCCCTTATCGGCCAGCCATGCCGACTCCCGACTCCCCCGCTTCGCCCGAATCCATCCTGATCGTCGATTTCGGCAGCCAGGTGACCCAGCTCATCGCCCGCCGCGTCCGCGAAGCCGGCGTTTATAGCGAGATCGCGCCGTTCAACAACGCCGCCGAGGCATTCGAGCGGATGCAGCCAAAGGGCGTGATCTTTTCGGGCGGCCCGGCCTCGGTCACGGACGAAGGCAGCCCCCGCGCGCCGCAGGTCATCCTCGACAGCGGACTGCCGATCCTCGCAATCTGTTACGGCCAGCAGACCCTGTGCGTGCAACTGGGCGGCACGGTCGAAGGCGGCCACGCCGCGGAGTTCGGCCGCGCCGACGTCGAAATTCTGAAAGCGAGCCCGCTTTTCGACGGTTTTTGGGAGGTCGGCAGTCAATATCCCGTGTGGATGAGCCACGGCGATCGCGTCACCGAAGCGCCCGACGGGTTCGAGATCGTCGGCACCTCACCCAATGCGCCCTTCGCGATCTGCGTCAACGAAACGAAGCGCTATTATACGACGATGTTTCACCCCGAGGTGGTGCACACCCCCGACGGGGCGAAGCTCTTGTCGAACTTCGTCCACAAGATTTGCGGGCTGGCCGGCGACTGGACGATGGCCGAGTTTCGCGCCAACAAGATCGCCGACATCCGTGCTCAGGTCGGCGACCAGCGCGTTCTGTGCGGCCTGTCGGGCGGCGTCGACAGCGCGGTCGCCGCGGTATTGCTCCACGAAGCCATCGGCGAACAGCTGACCTGCGTGTTCGTCGACCACGGCCTGCTCCGTCTCAACGAACGCGAACAGGTCGAGCGCCTGTTCCGTGACCATTATAATATCCCCCTGGTCGTCGTCGATGCCGAGGAACGCTTTATGACCGGCCTCGCGGGCGTTTCCGATCCCGAAGCCAAGCGCAAGTTCATCGGCAGGACCTTCATCGATGTCTTTGACGAAGAAGCCAAAAAGCTGGGCGGCGCCGACTTCCTCGCCCAGGGCACGCTCTATCCCGACGTGATCGAATCGGTCAGCTTCACCGGCGGACCGAGCGTGACGATCAAGAGCCACCACAATGTCGGCGGCTTGCCCGAACGCATGAAGATGGCGCTCGTCGAGCCGCTGCGCGAACTGTTCAAGGACGAAGTCCGCCTGCTCGGCAAGGAACTCGGCCTCCCCGACATCTTCGTCGGCCGCCACCCCTTCCCCGGCCCCGGCCTCGCGATCCGCATTCCGGGCGAAGTGACGAAGCAAAGCTGCGACATCTTGCGCAAGGCCGACGCCATCTATCTCGAGGAAATCCGGGGCGCCGGACTCTATGACGAGATATGGCAGGCCTTCGCGGTGCTACTTCCCGTCCGCACGGTCGGCGTGATGGGCGATTACCGTACGTACGACCAGGTCTGCGCGCTGCGCGCCGTCACCTCGACCGACGGCATGACCGCAGACATCTATCCCTTCGACGCGGCCTTCCTCAGCCGCTGCGCAACGCGGATCATCAACGAGGTACAGGGCATCAACCGCGTGGTGTACGACTATACGTCGAAACCACCGGGGACTATCGAGTGGGAATGAGGAAATAGCCTGTTTTCAGGAATTTGTTGTTTCTTTACAGGATGTTATAAACCCAACTGCGCGTCATGTGTTCTGCATCATCAACGAGCGATAACTCATTGAATTTTATATCCGTCGTATCGAATGCCAGATTTATAGCGATGCGATTTGACGGTGTTTTTGACGGTGTTTTGCGCCTAATTTTCCATCAAAAAGCCAGGTCGCGTGCGAGCGGTTCCCCTGACGGTGTTTTTTTACCCTAACAATCTAATAAAATTATCGATTTCTGAGATTACTGCCAGAAGAGTCTCCGATGGCACGCTCGATTTTGACCGCGATTGGCCGGTAGCCGCCTGTCGGCTTTCAGCTTATAATGTCACATTGCGGCCATCCAGCAGCAGATTTCCATCACAAAGCTTAAACCAGCTAGCAGATTTGTGCGCCGCAGCGTAAAGGCGCGACGATGAGGATCGCTATCATCGATACCAGCACGACGCGCGCTGCCATCATTTCCGATGGGCTGCGCGAGGCGGGGCTCGACGATCTGGTACTGATCGACACGTCACGGCCGCTGGCGGCGCAGATCGAAGCGGCGCAGCCCGAAGTCGTGCTGATCAACCTCGAAAATCCCAGCCGTGACTTGCTTGAGGATTTCTTCGCCATGTCGCGCGCGCTGGCGCGGCCGATCGCGATGTTCGTCGACCAGAGCGATGCCGAGGCGACGGGCGCCGCGATCGACGCCGGGGTGTCGGCCTATGTCGTCGATGGGCTGTCGAAACAGCGGATCAAGCCGGTCATCGACCTGGCGGTGCGGCGGTTCCAGGCCTTTTCGCGGCTGCAACGCGAGCTCGACGAGGCGAAGAATGCGCTGGTCGAGCGCGCGACGATAGACCGTGCCAAGGCGATATTGATGAAACGGCGCGCGATCGACGAACCCGCCGCCTATGCCTTGCTGCGCGGTCAGGCGATGCGGACCAACCGCCGCATTTCGGAAATAGCCGAAGCGATCGTGACCAGCGACGCGCTGCTGGGAGACATGGAATGAGCGCCGAGACGTTCCGCATCGGTTTTCTGCCGCTGGTCGATGCAGCGCTGCCGATTCTGGCACACGAGCTGGGCTTTGCGGCGCGTGAGGGTATCAGCATCGAACTGGTGCGCGACATGACCTGGGCGACGGTGCGCGACCGCCTGCTCTATGGCCATACCGACGCCGCGCACATGATCGCGCCGCTGGCGATCGCCACCGCGCTGGGCCGCGACCGGCCCGCGGTGCCGATGGCGGTGCCGTTCGTGTTGGGGCTGAACGGCAATGCCGTGACCTTTTCCACCCAGCTCGCCAGGGATGTCGGGCTGGGCGACACGCTGGGCGACCCCGCGACGATCGGCGCGGCGCTGCAGCGCGTCGCGGCGGCGCGCAAGATTGCCGGCAAGCCGCTACGCTTCGGCGTCGTGCATCGCTACTCCAGCCATAATTATATGCTGCGATACTGGCTCGCCGGGGTGGGTATCCGCCCCGATATTCATGTCGACATCGTCGTTACCAGCCCGCCCTTTGCCGCCGACGCGCTTGCGGCGGGCGAGGTCGACGGCATCTGCGTCGGCGAACCGTGGAATTCGATCGCGGTCGAGCGAGGGGTCGGCCACATCGCGCTCGCCACCGCGCAGATCTGGCGCCGCGGCGTCGAAAAGGTGCTCGCGCTGCGCGAGGCCGTCGTCGACGAACGGCGCGGCGCGGTCGAGGCGCTGCTCCGCGCGCTCCACGCCGCCGCCGCGCACTTCGTCGAACCCGGCACCGCCGAGGACAGCGCCGACATATTGGCGCGGCCCGAATATCTGGACGCGCCCCGCGATGCGGTGCTGCGCGCGATCACCGATCGCATCCGGCTGACCCCCGGCGGCGAGGCGATCCATTATCCCGATTTCATGTTCCAGCACCGCGAAGCCGCCAACTTCCCTTGGCGGAGTCAGGCGGCCTGGCTCTATTCGCAGATGCTGCGCTGGGACGCCGCGCCCTATTCGAGTGCCGATGCCGCCACTGCGGCCGCGGTGTTTCGCCCCGACATCTATCGCGCCGCGCTCGCCGGGTCAGGGGCGCCGCTGCCGGGGGCCAGCTCGAAGCTTGAAGGCGGCATCGGCGAACCCATGGGCGCCGGGTCGGTGCAGGGTCGGCTTGTCCTTGGCAGCGACCGCTTTTTCGACGGTCGCGCCTTTGACCCCGACGATATTCAGGGTTATCTTGCTGATCTTCCCTGAGTTTCAATTTATGCTGCAACTGCGAAATAACCGCTTGCGGTCAGGCCGCGAATCAGGCAGCTTAAAGGCACTCGGCAAGGCTGCCGGGGCAGGATAAAGCGGCTACGGCTCCAACGACGGGGCCGGTCCGCGCGGCAGGCGGGAAGCCTTTTCCCGTAATCCAACAGGCAATGAAGCCGTCAGGATGCGCCCGCGTGGCCGCCGTCCTGGCGGCTTTTTTATTGCCCGTCACACAAAGGGGACGGACGATGACGACGGCAAGTGGGACGACGGCAAAAACGGGAACGGCTACGGCGCCCAAATCGAATTTCTGGTCCAGCGGCCACTGGCCGACGCTGGTCGCGGCCTTCCTGTATTTCGACCTCGCCTTCATGGTGTGGGTGGTGCTGGGGCCGCTCGCGCCCGCGATCTCCGCCGATCTCGGCCTCAGCCCCGCGCAAAAGGGGTTGATGGTCGCGGTGCCAACGCTCGCCGGGGCGCTGCTCCGCGTCGTCAACGGCCTGCTCGTCGACCGCATCGGCCCGAAGCGCGCCGGGGCGATCAGCCAGGTGATCGTCATCGCCGGGCTGTTCACCGCGTGGTTGATGGGTGTCACCAGCTTCACCGGCACGCTGGCGCTTGGCGTCGTGCTCGGCTTTGCCGGGGCCAGCTTTGCCATCGCGCTGCCGCTCGCCAGCCGCTGGTATCCGCCCGAGCATCAGGGCAAGGCGATGGGCCTTGCCGGAATGGGCAATTCGGGCACCGTGCTCGCCGCCTTGTTCGCCCCCGGGCTCGCGGTCATGTTCGGCTGGAACGCGGTGCTCGGCCTTGCCTGCATCCCGCTGACCATCGTGTTCTTCATCTATCTGTTCATGGCCAAGGACGCCCCGAACGCCCCCGCGCCCAAGAAGCTGGCGCATTATTTTGAGCCGCTCAAGACCCCCGACGCCTGGTGGTTGATGGCCTTTTATTCGGTGACCTTCGGCGGCTTCGTCGGGCTCGCCGCGTCGCTGCCGATCTATTTCACCGACCAGTTCCACCTGACCCCGGTAATGGCGGGCTATTGCACCGCCGCCTGCGTCTTTGCCGGGTCGCTGGTGCGTCCGATGGGCGGCGCGCTCGCCGACCGCATTGGCGGGGTCAAGGCGCTGATGATGGTGTTCGTCGTTGCCGCGCTGGCGCTCGCCGGGGTGCCGCAGGCGGACACGCTGCCCGCCGCGCTCGGCCTGTTCGTCATCGCGATGCTCGCGCTCGGCACCGGCAATGGCGCGGTGTTCCAGCTCGTGCCGCAGCGGTTTTCGGCCGAAATCGGCGTGATGACCGGGCTGGTCGGCATGGCGGGTGGCATCGGCGGCTTCTACCTCGCCTCCTCGCTCGGCTTTGCCAAGCAATGGACGGGCAGCTTCGCGCCGGGCTTTTACATCTTTGCCGGGTTGGCGGTCGCCGCATTGATCGGACTGCTGTTCGTGAAAAGCCAGTGGCGCGCGACCTGGGGCGCCGCCGAAGGTGTGCGGATCTAGTCATGACCCGCACCCTCATCCTGTTGCTGGCGCTCGCGCCGGCCGGGGCGGCGCATGCCCAGGCTGTCACCCTCAAGCCGCTCGGCGAAGCACGCCTCCGCCATGAAACGGTCGATCAGGCGGGCCTCGCCGCCGATGCCGAAGCCTTGACCCTGCGCCTGCGCGCCGGGGTCGAGGCAAAGGCGGGGCGCTGGTCGGCGCTGGTCGAGGGGCAAGGCAATCTGGTGCTCATTGACGATTATTTCGACGGGCTCCACGGCGCCGCGACCCGGCCGATCATTGCCGATCCCGAAAATATCGCCCTCGCCCGGGCGCAGATCCGCTACGCCTCGCCCGCCTTCGCGGTGACCGCGGGGCGGCAGCGGATCGGTTTCGACGACGAGCGTTTTGTCGGCAGCGTCGGGTTCCGCCAGAACGGCCAAAGCTATGACGCGGTGCGCACCGAGATCACACCGGCGAAGGGGGTGAAGGCCGATTTGGCCTATGCGTGGAGCGTGCGGACGATCTGGGGCATCGACGGCGCTGGGGCGCGGCAGCAGGCGGTGTCGGGGGACAATGTCTTCGGCAATCTGAGTGCCCAGACCCCGGTGGGCAAACTCAGCGGCTTCGCCTATCTCGTCGATCAGGACGAAGCGGCGATGCAGGGCTTTCGCATGTCGAGCCAGAGCTACGGGGTCCGGCTCGACGGCAACCAGCCGCTCGGCAAGGCGAAGATTGCGTATCAGCTGAGCTATGCGCGCCAGTCCGACTGGCACCGCAATCCCAACGACTACCGCGCCGACTATTATCTCGCCGACGTCGCGGTCGATTTCGGAGGCCCCCGGGTCGGCGTCGGGTATGAAGTACTCGGCGCCGACAACGGAGCAGCCCTCACCAGCTTCCAGACCCCGCTCGCGACCGGGTTCAAATTTCAGGGCTGGACCGACAAATTCCTGGTCACCCCGCCCGACGGGATCCGCGACCTTTATGCGAGCGCGGGGTGGAGTTGGAAGGCGGTCGGCGCGCTGAAGGCGGTCACGTTGCAGGCAGCGTATCACGATTATCGCAGCGACCGCGCGAGCCGCGCCTATGGCGACGAGATAGACCTGCTCGCCAGCGCCAAGCTCGGCAAGGTCACCGGGTCGGTGCGCTACGCCCACTACAACGCCGACCGCTTCGCCACGGACACCGACAAATTCTGGCTGCAACTGGACTGGATGCTGTGATGGAACACCGCCCCCTCAAACCCGAAGCCGACACGCGCGAGCATTTGATCGTGATCGGCAACGGCATGGCCGGCTGCCGCGCGGTCGAGGAACTGCTCGCGCGCGACGCCGACCGCTACCGCGTGACGATTTTCGGCGCCGAGCCGCGGGTCAATTACAACCGCATCATGCTCTCCCCCGTCCTCGCGGGCGAGAAATGCTTCGACGACATCGTCATCAACGATGCGGCCTGGTATGCCGACAACGGTATCGCGCTGGTTGCGGGCGATCCGGTCGCCGCGATCGACCGCGCAGCAAAGACGGTGACGACGCGCGGCGGCACCACCGAAACCTACGACCGGCTGCTGATCGCGACCGGCTCCGATCCCTTCATCATCCCGGTCCCGGGCAAGGATCTGCCCGGCGTGATCGCGTTTCGCGACATGGACGATGTCGACACGATGCTGGCCGCCGCCGACGCCGGCGGTGACGCGGTAGTGATCGGCGGCGGCCTGCTCGGGCTCGAGGCCGCGCACGGGCTGTCGCTCCGCGGCATGAAGGTCACCGTCATCCATCTGATGCCGACCTTGATGGAACGCCAGCTCGACGAGGCGGCGGGTTGGCTGCTCAAGCAGGCGCTGGAAGGTCGCGGCCAGACGATCCTGACCGGCGCCGACACCGCCGAGATTGTCGGCACCGACAAGGTCGAAGGGGTGAAGCTGAAGGACGGGACGCTGATCCCGGCGAGCCTGGTCGTGATGGCGGTCGGAATCCGCCCGTCGGTGGCGCTGGCCCGCGACGCCGGGCTCGCGATCGGCCGCGGTATCCAGGTCGACGACCATATGGTGACCAGCGATCCCGCCGTCCTCGCGGTCGGCGAATGCGTCGAGCATGACGGACAGGTTTACGGCCTCGTCGCGCCGCTGTGGGACATGTGCCGCAGCCTGGCCGATGGGCTGGTCGAACAGCCGACGGGCTATCGCGGATCGGTGACGTCGACCAAGCTCAAGGTATCGGGCATCGACGTGTTTTCGGCGGGCGATTTTTCGGGCGGCGACGGGTGCGAGGACATCGTGCTGCGCGACGCCAGCCGCGGCGTCTACAAGCGCGTGATCGTCAAGGACGACCGCATCGTCGGCGCGGTGCTCTATGGCGATACCGCCGACGGCAGCTGGTATTTCGACCTGCTCAAGAAACAGGAGGACGTCTCCGACCTTCGCGACCTTTTGATCTTCGGCCAGGCCTTCGCCGCGGGAGGCGGCGCCGCGGACCCTAAGGCCGCCGTTGCGGCGCTCTCGGACGATGCCGAGATTTGCGGCTGCAACGGCGTCACCAAGGGCCAGGTCGTATCGTGCATCGCCAAGGGCGCGCACAGCCTCGACGCGGTGCGCGGCACCTGCAAGGCATCGGCAAGCTGCGGTTCGTGCACCGGACTTGTCGAAAATCTGCTCGCACTGACCCTCGGCGACGAGGTGCAGGCGGGCCCGAAGACGATGTGCAAATGCACCAGCTTTGGCCACGACGATGTACGCCGCGAAATCGTCGCGCAGGGGATGCGCTCGATCCCCGAGGTGATGCAGCAGCTGCACTGGACGACGCCCGACGGCTGCTCTTCGTGCCGCCCCGCGCTCAACTATTATCTGCTCTGCGCGCTGCCCGGCGACTATGTCGACGACCAGCAGAGCCGTTTCGTCAACGAGCGCCTCCACGCCAATATCCAGAAGGACGGGACTTACTCAGTGGTCCCGCGGATGTGGGGCGGGCTGACCAACCCGACCGAGCTGCGCGCGATCGCCGATGTCGTCGAGAAATATGACGCACCGATGGTCAAGGTCACCGGCGGCCAGCGGCTCGACATCTTTGGCATCAAGAAAGAGGACCTGCCCGCAGTCTGGGCCGACCTCAACGCGGCCGGGATGGTGTCGGGGCACGCTTATGGCAAAGCGCTGCGCACGGTGAAGACCTGCGTCGGGTCCGAATGGTGCCGCTTTGGCACCCAGGATTCGACCGGGCTCGGCGTCAAGATCGAGCGGATGAGCTGGGGCAGCTGGATGCCGCACAAGTTCAAGATCGCGGTGTCGGGCTGCCCGCGCAACTGCGCCGAGGCGACAATCAAGGATTTCGGCATCGTCTGCGTCGACAGCGGTTACGAGCTGCATGTCGGCGGCAATGGCGGCATCCATGTCCGCGTCACCGATTTGCTGTGCAAGGTCGCGACCGAGCAGGAGGCGATGGATTATTGCGCCGCCTTCATCCAGCTTTACCGCGAGGAAGCCCGTTACCTGGAGCGCACCGCGCCGTGGATCGAGCGCGTCGGGGTCGAACAGATCAAGGCGCGGATCGTCGAAGACGCCGCGGGGCGCGAGGCGCTGCGCGCGCGCTTCCTCTATGCCCAAAGCTTTTCGCAGGACGATCCCTGGGCGCAGCGCGCCGAGGGCGCCGAGGCCGAACATCATGCGCCGATGGCGCGCTTTACCCCCGTGGAGGCACTTGTATGACCACCGCAGAATGGCTCGACATCGGCTGGGTCAATGAGATCCCCGTCCGCGGCAGCCGCACCATACAGGTCGAGGGCGGCGACGACATCGCCGTCTTCCGCACCGCGGAGGGTAAGGTCTTCGCCCTCCTCGACCGCTGCCCGCACAAGCATGGGCGCCTCAGCCAGGGCATCGTTCATGGCGGCGCGGTTGCTTGTCCACTGCACAATTGGCGGATCAGCCTGTCGACCGGCGAGGCGCTGGGCGAGGACAAGGGCTGCACCCCGACTGTGCCGGTGAAGATCGACGCGGGACGCGTCCTTATCTGCCGTGCCAGCACGCTGAAGGCCGCCGCCTGATGACGGAGGCGGTCCGCACGACCTGCGCCTATTGCGGCGTCGGCTGCGGCATCCGCGCGACAGTGACGGGCGAGCGAACGGTCGAGATCGCAGGTGATCCCGATCATCCCGCCAACCGCGGTCGCCTGTGTTCGAAGGGCACGCATCTCGGCGAGACCGTCGGGCTCGAAGGCCGCCTCCTCCATCCGATGATCGGCAGCAAGCGCGCAAGCTGGAACAAGGCGCTCGACCTCGTCGCCAAGCGGTTCAAGGAGACCATCGCGCGCCACGGCCCCGGCAGTGTCGCCTTCTACGTTTCGGGCCAGCTGCTCACCGAAGATTATTATGTCGCCAACAAGCTGATGAAGGGTTTCATCGGCACCGCCAATATCGACACCAATTCGCGGCTGTGCATGTCGAGCGCGGTCGCGGGGCATATGCGCGCGTTCGGCGAAGACATTGTCCCCGCGAACTATGACGATCTGGGCGCCGCCGACCTGATCGTCCTCGTCGGGTCGAACACAGCCTGGTGCCACCCGATCGTCTATCAGCGCATCCGCGCGCGTTGCGATGCGGGCGCGAAGCTGGTCGTCATCGATCCGCGCCGCACCGAAACGGCCGACGAAGCCGACCTGCACCTGGCGATCCGTCCCGGCAGCGACGTCGCGCTGATGAACGGGCTGCTGCACTATTGCCGCGAAGCCGGGGTCGTCGACGACGATTATCTCGCCGCGCATGTCGCGGTTCCGCAAGATTTCTGGGATCAGCTTGGAGAGGGGAGCGACCTGTGGTCGGTGGCACGGACATGCGAAGTGCCGGCCGCCGACCTCAGGCGTTTCTACGAACTGTTCGCCGCCCATCCGCGCACGGTCACGATGTTCAGCCAGGGGATCAACCAGGCGACCGCGGGGACCGATCAGGTCAACGCGATCCTGAACGTCCATCTCGCCACGGGGCGCATCGGCAAGCCCGGCGCGGCGCCGTTTTCGATCACCGGCCAGCCCAATGCGATGGGCGGACGCGAGGTCGGCGGGCTCGCGACCACGCTCGCCGCGCATATGGACTTTGCCCCCGAGAATCGCGCCCGCGTCCAGCGTTTCTGGGCGGCGCCGACGATCGCCGAGAAACCGGGCTTAAAGGCGGTCGATATGTTCCGCAGCATCGGTGAGGGACGGATCAAGGCCTTGTGGGTGATGGCGACCAACCCCGCGGTGTCGATGCCCGACGCGAACCGGGTGCGCGCGGCGCTGGCCGACTGTCCGTTCGTCGTCGTCAGCGACGTGATCGAAAACACCGACACCGGCGCCTTTGCCCACGTCCGCCTGCCTGCCGCGGCATGGGGCGAAAAGGACGGCACCGTCACCAACAGCGACCGGACGATCAGCCGTCAGCGCGCGCTGTTCCCGCTGCCCGGCGAGGCGATGCCCGACTGGTGGATCATCAAGGAAGTGGCGCGGCGGATGGGGTGGAAGACGGCTTTCAGCTATGATCGCCCCGCCGACATCTGGCGCGAGCATTGCCGCCTGTCGACCTATGACAATGACGGCGACCGCCTGTTCGCGCTGCCCGGCGCGGCGCAAGGCGGCAACGCGGCTTATGACGACATGGCGCCGTTCCGCTGGGGCGGCGACCACCCCTTTGCCGACGGGCGCTTCCCGACCGAAGACGGCCGCGCGCGGCTGGTTCCGGTGGTTCAGAAGGCATTGCCCGAACCGCTCGCCAAATGGCCGCTGACGTTGAACACCGGCCGCTATCGCGACCAATGGCATACGATGACGCGCACCGGCCTGGCGCCGAAGCTCGCGCGCCACCGCGAGGAGCCGCTGGTCGAGGTCCATCCCGACGACGGAGCGCGTCTGGGCCTGGCCGACGGCGGCCTCGCGCGCGTCGAGACCCCGCAGGGCGACAGCCTCTACCGCGTCGCGTTCCACTCGGGCCAGCGCTCCGGCGAGTTGTTTGTACCGATCCACTGGACCGACCGCACGGCAAGCGGCGGCCGCACCGGGCTGCTCCCCCGCCCGCTCGTTGACCCCATATCAGGCCAGCCCGGGTTCAAGCGCACCCCGGCGTCGATCACTTCTGTGGCGACGAAGTGGCGCGCCTTCCTGCTCCTTTCGGACGAACTTTCCGCCACCCCGCGCTGTCTGTGGGCCACCCGTGTGATTGTTCCTGCGGGAGTCATGTGGGAACTGGCGGGCAACGGCGATCTCAAGGCCGTCGAAGCGCTCCTGCCCAAGGGCGAGCGCATCGAGGCGCAGGATGCGGCCCGCGGCACCAAGCGCATTGCCATCGTCGCGAACGGCCGCCTCGCCGGGGCCCTGTTCATCACCGAGACGGGCGAACTGCCGCCGCGCGACTGGCTGATTGCTCAGCTGAGTGCGCCCGACGTCGCGCCGACCCTGCTCGCAGGCCGCGCGCCCGGGGTCCAGGCCGACCGCGGCCCGGTCATATGCGTCTGCTTTGACATTGGCCTGAAGACGATCGTCGCCTCCATCCGCGACCAGAAGCTGGCCGACGTCGCCGCGATCGGCGCCGCACTGGGTGCGGGCAACAACTGCGGCTCGTGCCGTCCGGCGCTGGCGCGCATCCTGACCGAGGAGAAAAGCGATGCAGCATGACGATTTCGCACCCGGCACCGTCTGGCTGGTCGGCGCCGGTCCCGGCGATCCGGAACTGCTGACGATGAAAGCCCTGAGATTGATCGAGCGGGCCGACATCGTCTTTTACGATGCGCTGGTCGGCGACGGCGTGCTCGCGCTGATCCCCCCCGGTGTCCAGTGCCAGAGCGTCGGCAAACGCTCGGGCCGCCACTCGAAGGAACAGGCGACCATTGACGCGCTGCTCGTTGCCGCGGCGCGCGCGGGCAAGCGCGTCGTTCGACTCAAGGGCGGCGACCCGGTCCTGTTCGGCCGGGCGACCGAGGAAATCACGGCGCTTCACGATGCAGGCTTTGCCGTTCGCATCTGCCCCGGTATCACCGCTGCGAGCGCCGCCGCCGCGTCTGCCGGCATGTCGCTATCGCTCCGCGGCGTCGCGCGCGACGTCCGCTTCGTAACGGCGCACAGCAAGCGCGGCGCGGCGCTCGACGTCGACTGGACCTCGCTCGCGCAGGACGGCTCGACGCTCGCTTTTTACATGGGGCGCGAGGCCGCGGGCGAGATCATGCGCGGCCTTATGCGAGCCGGTATGTCCGGCGAAATGCCGGTGATGGTCGCATGCCACGTCAGCGCCCCCGATGAACGGCGACTGGCGACGCGGCTCGATCTGCTCGACCTCGCGGTCAAATCCTTCGCCGCCGATGCGCCGACGTTGATCCTCATCGGCGCGGCCGTTGGCTTGGCCGAGCTCACGCCTGCCAGTTTGGCGACTATGGCGCGGACGGCGCATGACTAAACTCGGCGTCATGGCCTCCGCCACTGAATGCGCCGCCTCGATCAGCTACGACACGGCGTTGGCGATTCTCGCCGCCCATGCCACACCGCTCGACACGATCAGCCTGCCGCTGACCGATGCAGCCGGATGCTATCTCGCCGAGCCGGTCCACGCCCGCCTCGATTCCCCCCGCTTCGATTGCGCGGCGATGGACGGCTACGCGGTTCGCGCGGCCGATCTTGTTGAGGGAAGCTCGACGCTGACTCAAGTCGGGATCAGCTATGCGGGGAGCGGCGACGCCGGCGAGATCGGACCTCGCGAGACAGTCCGCGTGATGACCGGCGCGCCGCTGCCCCGCGGCGCCGACCGCGTCGTCATGATCGAATATTGCCGCGCGCTCGATGCCGCCGTGACGATCGAGGCCCCGCCAAGCGCCAAGCCGCACATCCGGCGACGAGGTTCGGACTTTGCGCCGGGGCAGCTGCTCCTGCCGGCGGGCACCAGGATCACACCCGCGACGGCGATCGTTGCCGCCGCCGGCGATCATGGCGAGCTCAGCGTGACGCGGCGCCCGCGCATTCAGCTTCTCGCGACGGGAGACGAGATCATCGCACCCGGCGATGCCGCAGAAGCGGACTGTTCGATCCCGGACAGCCTGACCGCCGCGATTGACCTGATGTGTCTATCGGCGGGCGCGGACCTGGTTTCAAAAGCCAGACTCCGCGACAATCCAGAGACTATCGCGAGCGCAAGACAAGCACCGGCTGCCGATATCATTGTCGTGCTCGGCGGCGCATCCCGCGGCGATCGCGACTTTGGCCGCGCCGCCTTCGCGCCGCTCGGCCTCGAGATCGCATTTGCCGATGTCGACATGAAGCCCGGGAAGCCGGTGTGGTACGGAACGGCCGGAGGAGTCCACATCATCGGAATTCCTGGAAATCCGGCGGCGGCGCTGACGATTGCGCGCCTCTTCCTCGTGCCGCTCATCACCCGTCTCATGGGCGGCGACGTCGCGGACGCCCTGCCCTGGCAGCTTCTCCCCGCCGTAGCGCCAATCGAAGGGAATGGGGCGCGTGAGACCTTCCTTTGCGGAACGACCTCCTATCACGGCGTCGCCATCGGCGACCGGCAGGACGCGTCGGGACAAGCGCGGCTGGCGCGTAGCAACGCGCTGGTGCGGCGCCGCGCCCACGCCGCGCCCATCCTTCCCGGCATGCTCGTGCCAACGCTGCCGCTATGTTGTTAGCGTTGCTCGCGCACAGATTTGCTCCCCCTCGCCCGCTTTTCGGGCCGAGTAACAGCCGGCGCGGACCTTCCCCGCACCGCAGAGACGGTGCTACGCGATCATGCCGTCGCCCGCTCCAGTTTTTTCAAAAACTTAGCTCAAATATGCTGTTTCCTAGCCGGGGCAAAAAAAGCGTATGGGTAGCAGCCTGCGCTGCGCTACCTCGGCCCGCCCCGGAAAGCCGGGCCGCTGAGGCTATTGGTCTGTCAGCACCGGGGTGGCCCTGGCATAAGGGAGCCATAGCCTGACCACCGTGCCTTTGCCCGGCGCAGATTCATGATCCAGCGTTCCATGCAATGACTTCGCCCGAGCGCGTATATTTGACAAACCCTTGCCACGCAGCGCCGCGTCGCGATCAAAGCCTTGCCCATTGTCTGCAACAAAGGTGGCCACCCCCGCGACGCCGTCATGCTCCTTTTCGTAACAACCGATCCGCATTTCGTCGGCGCCGCTGTGGGTTAAAACATTGCCAATCGCTTCCTGAAAAATGCGCAGCACATGCAGGGCATTGGGCGCATCAAGCCAATGCAGGAGCCCGCAAGGTTCCACTTCCCACTTGCAGCTGACGCCGGCATCGCGCAGGTCGCCCGCCATGCGATGCCGCAAATTGCCGATCAGCGCGACAATATCGCCCTCAACCGGCTCGAGCGAATCGACGGTGATTTTCAGGTCAGCGAGGGCGCGGTTCAAAGTGCGGATGGTGCTGTCGGGCTGAGCCTGTTGTCGCGCGACGGCGAGCGCGGTGATGAGATTGGAGCCGATGCCATCGTGCATTTCCTGCATCAGCCGCTCACGCTCACGCGTGAGCGCCCCTGCGACAACCAATTCCTGCCGCGCGGCTTCGCTGACGGCCAGCTCCGCGCGCGTTTCGGCGACGCGCTGCTCCAGGCGCTCATTGGCTGCGCCGAGTTCGCCAAAGGCGTCAAGCGCGCGCTTGCCAAAGGAAATCAGGAAGGCAATCGAATAGAGCAGGCCGCCGAACACCGACAGGTAGAATCCATTGCCGTTCCACCCCTGATACCAGCCGGCAATCGCCATGTCGTGAAAGCTGCTGATCGGCGGGGTCAACATCGCCAGCGCCAGCACGCCGCGTTCAAGATTAAATTGCCGGATCAGATCGATAATCGCCAATAACGCCACGCCAAAGATCAACATCGTGGTGGGAATGTAAAAAACCAGATTTGACGCAGAAAACCATGCGTGCGCCAAAACCAGCGGAATCCCCAGTATGAACAATCCGGTCACAAGGCGGCCGCGATGCGGTAACTTGATAAAACTGAAGTAAAAAGCTGCGGTCGCGACGCTCGCAAAATACGTGGCGTAAACGGTAACCGCATTGAACAGGACGAGATTGAACGGAGTAAATTCTGCGAAATACTGATAATTGCGCAGATACCAAAGGACCGTCGATAGCGACAACCACAGCAATTCAACTTCCTGGCGGCGACCCAGCCAGAACAGCAACGCCAACAGCCCCAGCACAAACATGGCAAAATTGCTGGCGAGGGGGGCCGTGATTTGCCAGAAAAATTGGGTTCGATAATAGTCGCGAATGGCGAGGTGCGGGCCGATGACGACGCGGCCGACCCCAACCGCATCCTGCGAAATCACGCGAATTTCGACCTCGTTCATGCCGGGCCGAAGCTTATCGGAAGGAAAAGTCACAAGATATGGGCGGTACCATGCCGCAATCTGGTCATCGGGCCGCGCATAGTTGCGGCCAACCTCTGCCCCATTGATATATATGGCAAATTGGTTGCGCGTGCTGACTGTGAACAGCGCCAACGGCCCATTGCCCAATGCACTGCGATCAAATCGAAACCGCCCGACCAGCGAACGAAAATCGCCCGTTTTCCAATCGGTCCCGCGTTGCCGATAGATATTGGGCGTGGGCAAGCGTTCCCACCCCGACTTGGGCGATTCCAGCCCCTGGGCCAGAATATAGTCGCCATCAGCAAACTCTATCACCGGGCCTTGCGGTGTTTGCGACGATCGAAACTGGTTAGACGGCTGCGCCGTCACCGCGCTCGGCAACAGAATGAGCGCCAACCAAAGAAAAAACAGTCTCCCCACCGGCAAGATTATGCCGCGCTATGGCCGCGCCAACAAGCCTTGTGACGATGCTTCAAACAGCGCCTCGGCGCGGCTGTTGACCTCTAGCTTGCGGTAGATATTTTTGACGTGTGTCCCGACAGTGTTGGTCGATACGGTCAGTATCTCGGCACACTCCGCGTTGGAAAAACCCCGTGAGAGCAGGTTCAGCACCTCATATTCGCGTTCCGAAAGCGGCGAGGCCATCGGCAGCGGCGACGTCGCAGGCTCTGGCCGGATTTCCCCCAGCAATTGCCGTGCGATGATCGGGCTGATCGGCGAACCGCCGCGCCGGATATTGCGGATCGCCTCGATACAATCCTCGATCCGTTCGTCTTTCAGCAGATAGCCGCGCGCACCCGATCTGATAGCGTCGAGCACCTTGTTCTGGTTGGCAAACATGGTGATGACCAAAATGTCGGTGTCGCGCGCTTTCAGCGCTTCTTGCCGGATCAATGTCGTGCCGCTGCCATCGGGCAGGCCCAGATCGCACAGCAGCACGTCATAGCCCCCCGCCTCGATCATCCCCGACGCCGTCGCGACATTGTCGGCGGTCCCGGTCAGCAGCATGTCGTCAGCAGCCTCGATGGCCCCGGCAAGCAAGTCGCACATCACGGGATCATCCTCGATTACCGCTACCCGGATCATGCAACTCTCCAAAATCTTCACTGCATCAAAACGGCAGTCTAAAAGGCAAGCTACCCCATCGCTCTGTCGAACCCTATCACCTGATCAGGTGATTGCCGCGCCTTAATCTCTGGCCCTAACTTCCCCACGGTAAGCAATCTGGCTTGTGGGGGGAGACGGTTATGCGGAGCTTTGCCAATCAGAAAATGGCCCTGCTGTTGTGCGGTGCGGCGCTGGGACTGACCATTTATGCAGCGAGCAACTCGGCCGCTAACGCGCAAGCGCAGACCGTGGATGGGCGCAATGTCGCCAGTATTTCCTTTGATGGAACGACGGGCACCGAAACCATAGCCTCGACTGGCGACAAGCGCTGGGACCATGTGGATGGCCGCGGGCAGCTCATCGCTTCGCTGAATGAAATCCAGCGCGATGATTGGAGCGTCTATCTGCAAAACGCCGCACGCGACACGATTTTCCAGATCGACCTGTTCACCGGCAAGGTAACCACAAATTCCTCGGCGGCGGGCCGCCGCGAACTGGGCACGATTGCGAGCCGGTCGATGCAGGCCGGTCCGCGTCAAACGGCCATGTCGGCTGCAACTCCATCGCCCGCGCCAACCCCGCGCGTAACGCCAACGCCAACGCCTGCGCCAACACCAGCACCGGGGACTGGCGACGCCGATTTCGACCCATTTGCTGATCCATCGGACCCCGCAGACACGGCGGCAACGCCATCGTCAGAGCCGCGCGACAATCGGTCGATCATCACCAGCGCGGCCAACAAGCAGCCCGCCTTCACCCAGCGCGTCAACGACACTGTGTCGGCGGCCGCCAAACCGGCGTTCAACGGCCAATGGATTGCCGAGGGCAAAGAGGCCGAGTCCAGCGGCAATGGCATTGACTCGGCCATCACCTGGGCCTTTCCAGAGGCGTTGTGGATCAACACGGCGACCGATCGGTCGATCTCCATTCACTTCGACGCCAATCCAAACGGGTCAATCACCCTCACCAAGGTGGGCGAGGGACAGTTTTCGGGGTCCGGCTATTCCGCAAACTTTGCCGTGATCGACAAAAAGAACATCCGCCTGACCCTGACGGGCGGCAGCAGCAGCCGGGAATTCCGGATTGCCACCGTGCCGTCGGGCGCGAAACTGTCGCGCTCGCGCATCCAGCCCGAGACGGATGAAGAAATCGATACCTTTACGGCGGGCAATCTGGTGCCGCGGTTCAACGACATGTTTTTCAGCTATCGCAGCGAAAAAATGGACCTGTTCAGTTCGCAGCGGGGCGTCGCGCTCCGCATCTTCAAGGCACCGGGCACCACCGATTTTTCGATCGAGAGCAATTTCCAGTCCAAGACGATTCCCTATGGCCTGCGGGCCAAGGAAATCCGGGTCACCGAGGGTAAGCAGCTGGAAAGCATGATTACCAACATGGCATCGTTCGAAAAGTCGATGTCGATGAATTTCGGTGTCACAGGGTCCTTCAAAGGCGCAACCTTTGCCGCAGATGCGTCGCGCGAAGTGAGCAGCGGCGCAGAACGCAGCGATGGCGGCACCAAAGCTTTCGGCGTCGCCCGCACCGAAATCTATGTCCTGTTCCTCGACAAACCCAATATGCTGCTCGATCCGGGCTTCAAATATGACGTCCTGCAGCTGGCGGAAAACCGGATGACGGCGCAGGCGTTCCGCAGCAAATATGGCACCCATTACGCCAATGCCATCCATTATGGCGGCATCGGCAAGAACCAACGCACCGTGACCACCGCCGAATATAAGCGTTGGGGGAAGGAATCGACCAGTTACAAGCAAGAGGGCGGCTTTGATGGCGGCCCAGCGGCCACGCTTAAGTCCAGAGGCGGATTTACCCAGGCCAGCGGCAACTCGAATGGCGGGAACAGCATGTTTTCTTCGGAAACATGGACAGCCGTCGGCGGTTCAGGAAGCATGGGACCGAACGGCTGGAACGTCGACCAGACCAACACCGTGCCCGTTCGCTATGATCTGCGGCCTTTATCAGAACTGATCAGCCCGATGTTCTTTGGCGAGGAATGGAGCTCGCCCAAGCGCGCCGGTTTGCTCAATGCTCGGGCGATGCTGGACCGCGAAATCACCAGCCATATGCAGAGCCAGCCGCAACCACTGGACCGGAACTTTGGTCCGACGATTTATGAACTGACCTTCCATTCGCTTGAATGCGTCAACAACGGCGATGAGGGGCGGGCCGCCGCCGGCCTTTATGGCAAAATTACCGCCCGGCTGTGGGAAATCGATGCCGAACCCACCTCGCTCGTGCTGTTTAACAATCCCACTGAGGGCGATGACCAAATGGTCAAATGTGATGGCAGTCCAGGCATTCCCATCAATCAGACAGTCTATCTGACCAGCCTGAAAACGGGAACAGACCGCAACAAACATGCCGCGTTTCAGATCACCACCGAGGGACTGTTCGAAAATGACAACAGCTTCACGGACCTCGACGACCCGATCCAAAGCATGAAGCAAAACGACCCGCGCGGCATTCTGGCGGGCGTGAATCCTACTTTCGCGCAGCAATTCCGCGACATCGGCTGGCTGTATCTCAAGGACTGGAAGGCCGATAGCCCGCGCACCGACCTTGCCGAGACGGTGATCACCAATTCCCCCGGCGTTTCCTATGGCCCCAACCTGCGCATCCGCGTGTCCTTCAAGGAAGTTCAATAGGAGTGAAGATGATGAAGCGTTTTTCGAAAAATCTTCTGCTTCCCTTTGCGGCGCTGGGCCTAGCCATGCCCAATATGGCGAGCGCGCAGGAGCCACAGTTTGAACCCGTGATGGCCAGCTTCTCGGGCCAGGGATCGCTCATCCTGCCGGCGATGCCCGCGCTCGACATCAACAGCTATGGCACGATCGAATTTTGGGTGGCGGCCAAATGGTCGGGCGATCCGGGCTATGATCCGGCCATCCTGAGCTACACCGGTGCGCGCGGACCGCGATTTGCCGCGGTCATTACCGGCGATAAGCAGCAATTGGGCGTTTATGCCGGACGCAATTACGCGACGGTGCCGTTCGATTTCTCTGACGGCGAAATACACTATGTCGCGCTCACCACGCTGGGCGATTCCATTGCGGTGATGATCGATGGCGAAATTCAGGCCGAGCTCGATTTCGGCTTTGCCAATGTGCCGGCCAACAGCTTCAGCATTGGATCGATGGGCCGATTTTCGCCGTTCATCGGCGAAATTGGCCAGGTCCGCATTTGGGATGAACCGATCGATCCCGACGTGCTGATCGATTTCAGCTGGAAGGAAATCGCCGCCGACGGTCCGGGCGCCCACCCCGATCTTGCCTCGCTGGTCGGGATCAGCGCTTTTGCCAATCCCGAAACCGGCGGTTTCATTTTCGTCGGCGAACCCGATGACCCCGAAATCGCCGCAGCAACCGATGTCGTTTTCGACGACCGCGAATTTGACCGTCAATACGATGCCCTACCAGCATCCGGCAATTGACCGGAAAGCTAAGTCAATCTGACCAGAAAAGGACGTTGGCAATGAAATATCTGGCCCCCCTGCTGGCGGTTACCGCAATCGCCCTGATCGCGCCCACCACCGCCGATGCGCAAAAAAGCCGCGTCAAGCCGATTTCAAAGGATGTCGTGCTTGGCTCGCCCACGCAGTCCGCCAAAGTCAATGTCAAAGCCGCCAAAGCGCGGGTGGCGCAAGGACGCGTCGCGCTCAAGGGGGCAAAGGCCGATCTCAAAAGCGCGCGGCGCGAGGAGCTGAGGCTGCGCCCCGAACGGCAACGGCTGCGCAGCGATTGGGAACGAGCGAACCTCGCCAATCGCGCCAACCCAACCCCGGCGAACCAGCAGGCGCTGCGAGCGGCGAGTGATCGCTATGTGCCGGTCAAGGCACGCCATGAGGCCGCGTTGACGGAATTGAACCGGGCCCGGACGATGACCGAGCGGCTGAGCGTTTTTCAGACCAATGCCCTGAACAGCCTGACCGCAGCCACCAAAGCCGCGCGCGTCAAGCCGGTTGCCGGCGCGCGTCCCAGGGTCAATGCCAATGCCCAAAGCCAGTCGCAGCCCCGCGGCGCAGCCGTCGCGGCCAGTCCGGGCATAATCTACTCAGCCTTGCCGCGGCTGGCGGCGCTCAACTATGTCGCGTTGCCGGCAGAGACGGGCGCGCGTGCCCAGGCTGCAGCAAACCCCGCAGTACCGGCCCCGTTGAATCGGCCCGGCATCGCCAACATTCCCCCGCCTTTGGCATCGGTCTATTCGCTGCCCCCGCCGCCTCCCGGGGCGCGTCAATATGACATCGTTCCGCCAATACCGGCGGGTAATTACAATCTTCGCGGCCTGGTCCGGCAAAATCGGCATGTCTACGACCAGCCGAATGCGACGCTCGTCCCGTAAACATCACGGCAATGAAGGGATGACAGCATGCGCATTTTGGCAAAATATCTGCTGCTGCCCGCCGCGCTGTGGATCGGCGCGGCGCCGATTGCAGCCGCGCAGGACGCCGAATTCTACCCGCCAATGGCGCTGTTCGACGGCAAGGAGTCGTTGATCCTGTCGCCGTCTCCGGCGCTCGAGATCAATGGCTATGGCACGATCGAGTTTTGGGTAAGGGCAAATTGGACCGCGCATCCGGGCTATGACCCGGCCATCATGGCCAATACCGGCCCCAAAGGCGCGCACTTTGCCTTTTACATCAGCGGCGATGCCCAGTCGCTGGGCGTGCAAGCTGGCCCCTATTACGAAACCATCGCATTCGATTTTTCCGATGGCCAGTTGCACCATGTCGCGATCAGCACGATTGGCGACACCACCAGCGTGATGATCGACGGCGAGCTGCGCGATACGCTTGGCTTCTCCTTTGCCGATGTGCCCGCGACCCGCTTCAGCATTGGCTCGGCCGGCAAATATTCGCCGTTCCTGGGGGAAATTGGTCAAATTCGCGTCTGGAACGAGGTGATCGATCCCGATGTGCTGGTCGATTTTTGCTGGCGCGAAATTGCCGCGAGCGGGCCGGGCCAGCACCCCGATATTGATGCGCTGGTGGGCATCAGCGCCTTTGCCAACCCCGAAACCGGCGGCTTCATCTTCGCCGGTGACCCTGACGATCCCGAATTTGTCGCCGCGCATACCTCCGGGCTGCTGGAGCGCGAATTGCCCGACCCTGTTCTCCCCAGCGGCTGATCACTGGGCGGAAACGACAGAAGGCCATGGACGGGCGCCGAGCGCAAGATGCAGGAGTTAAGGCGATGAAATATGCAGGAGCAGTCGCGGCGCTGATGATCGCTATAGTGGCTATCCCGACCGCAGCCGACGCCCAGCGCGGCGGGCAGAACAGACCCACGCCGCAGCAAAAGCAACAACGCCTGCAGCAAAAGGCCATGCTCAAGGCCGAATTGCTCGCCGCCAAAGGCCAAGCCAAACTGGCCAAGGGCAATTTGATTTTTGAAAAGGCACAGCTGAACCGGGCGGGCAAAAGCCTGATCGTTCTGCGCCGCGAGCAGGCTGCTGCACGGGCGGAATTTGATCGGAGCCTGTGGGCGCGGCAGGCGGCCATCGGCACCCCGCAATTCAGCGCGGCCAATTTGCGCAACATTGACGCGCTCAGCAACCTCCAGGCACGCAACGCAGCGGCCAGCAATGGGCTCGCGGCGTTCCGCGACGCGCAGGCCGCGGTGCGAACGGCGCACGACGGTCAACAAGCGGCCATTGGCACGCTGACCAATGCGCAGCGTGCAGCGCGGCGTGGCCCTCCCAGGGTGGGCAGTCCTGCCTTTGACCGCAATGCGACCGTGCAAACCGCGTCGGTGCCGAACGGTTATGCTGTCCATCAGCAGCCGTCGCTCGCGGGTGTCATGGGCGCCGCGCCCGCTTCGGTGCGCCGGACCAGCAATGCGGCGGACAATGGTCCGCTGCCGCCGATCCCGGTGCTTAGCACCGTCCCCGGAAACAATGGCCCGGGCTCTGCACGGTCCTTGTCCAGTGGCCGATTATCGCTTCGCCAGAGCGTGCATATGTTTGCGACCTTGACGCCCGACTCCGGCCGCAGCGACCCCGGGGAATTGATCGATGGCAAAGAGTTTTTGCGCGCTGATGGCCACGTTCATTTTAGCTTTACTTGCTTCGGCCTGCTCTGCGCCAGCGCCCGATGGGGCGAAGGCGGAGCGCCAATCTGAACCAGATGGCGCTGTCGCACCCCCATCCCCATTGCCGAGCACGGCGGCTGTCGCTCCTCCGATTGCTGACACTGTGGTCGATCCGGCCTGTCTGCTCATGGTTGCGTGGTTTGCCGACCGGGAATCTGACGACATTCGGCTCAATGGCTGCCGCCCCGCTAGCGCGATACCCAGCCCCGATGAAAATGGCTGGATGCGGCATGAAAGCGAAGACGGCGAGCGGGTTATGGTCCGCAATGTCGCGATCGATCCTGCGAGCGGAAGGTTCAGTTTTGACGTTGGCTACAGTGGCGGCGGCACAATGTCGGGCAGATATCGCGTTGTCGGCACGCCAACCGGGGATGGCGTTTTGAAGGTGGGCCAATTCACCATCACGCCGCTGGATTGAACAATGGACCAATGAAATCGGGGAAGACTGTCATGCAGAAGCGAAGCTCATTTCTTATCGCCACCGTCATCGTCGGCACTTTGCTGCAGGCCTGTTCGGGGTCAAACTCGGCCGAAGACGCATCAGGCGACGGCGCGACAGCAACCGCCGATGCGGCGACCGTTGCTGCTGGCGAAGAACCCGGAGAATCGCTCGCATTCGAATGGAGCGCCAATGGTTTTGAACAGCTGTCCGCGGAGTATCAATGGACGGGCAGCGGCCGGCGCGACGAAGGTTTTGAACCCAATTTCTCACTAAGCGTCCCCGAAACCGACGACGTCATCTGGTCGTCGGGGTGTATGGCGGGCGGCAAGGTGAAGACGGCTATCTATTTCACACGGCCCTCAAAAATGCAGAGGAACCGAGCCACTTTGCGGTTCGAAACCGATAAATCTCCGCGCACGCTGGCGTATGAAGCGCGCTATGTTGCCGATGGGCAAATGGATGGATTCGAACTGGTGCAAAGCGTTCAAGACCCGATGTTTGCCGAGATGCGCGCCGGGACCTGGGCCTATGTGCATATTGGCGAAGGTGCAGATGGGACGAAGCTGCGCATTCCGTTGAGCGGCGCAGCACGCGGGCTCGGCGCCTTCCTCCCGGCTTGTTCCGGGGCGAAGAAGGCGGCAGCGACGCCCAGGTCAGCGCCGGTGCTTTACGCATGTGACGACGGGCGCGGGGTCAAGGCCACCTATATGGGCAATGACACCGACACCCCGGTGGTCCGTATGGAAGTCGATGGCCAAGTCCATCTGCTATCAAGCGCCGTATCAGGCTCCGGCGCGCTTTATGAGAGCGATGGCGACAAAAAGCGCAGCTGGCATACCAAGTCCAAGGATGGTGTTTGGCAGGAAAGTGCTGCCGACGGGTCGAACGAGGTCAGCACCAACTGCCGCGAGGTTTGAAGGCGGCCGTTCGAGCGACCCGAAAGCGGTCGGCCAAAGCAAGCGGCCGATCGCTTTCTTGATTCAGATTTCCGTACGCTCCGCCCAGAGCAGCGCGTCTTCCACGTCGACACCGAGATGTCGGACCATATTCTCGATTTTAGTGTGGCCCAGGAGTATCCGGGTCGCGCGGATGTTACCCGTGGCCCGATAGATCATTGCGGCCTTCGTCCGCCGCAAAGAATGCGTTCCGTATTCCGACTTGCGCAATCCGATCGCGGTCACCCACTCGTCGATGAGCCGGACATACAGCCGTGTGCTCATGTGGCCGGCATTGTCCAAACAGCTTGGGAAGAGATAGTCGCTAATCGATCCACCTCGACGCTCCAGCCACGACGACAGCGTCGTCCGCACATCGGCAGTGGGTTCAAACTGTAGGGGACGATTGGTCTTTTGCTGGATGATGATCGCTCGGTGACGATTGCCCGCACCCGCGACGACATCGCCGATTTTGATCGTGACCAGATCGCAGCCGCACAGCATGCTATCGATGGCTAGGTCAAGCAGTGCCCTGTCACTAAGGCGACCTTTTCGATCAAGTTGAAAGCGAATCGTGCACATCTGCTTCTGCGTTAACGGGCGCTTCGTTGTAACATTCTTGCCAGCATTCCATGCCGTCCGGGCTCGCACCGCGGGGGCAAATCGTCAGTATCCCATGTTTATTCTCCTGGCCGTCATGGGCAGAGTGGGAAACGCACTGGAATTAAGCGGCTCCTTTTGGCCGTTTGCTGACGGGCGGCTTCTGGCGACCAAACAAAGAGAGCGGACGTTTTGCGACACATCTGGGCGCTCGCTCTCAGGGAGTTCAGGCTTAGTCGTTAGACCTCGATGCCTTCTTCCAACGTCAGCGCATCCTCCGCATTTGCGGGCCGTCATCGTTTGCTTTGACCATCCCCGCCGTTGCCGTTCGAAAGAGACGAACACGCCGGACAAGTTCTGCGGTGGCCAGCCACACGTCATAGCCGCCTCCCATCGCAGATTCCGGCCGTGACAGATTGCAATTGCCCGGCCGGTCGCGCCTGCGCTACTATTGCCGAGCGGTGGGGAGGCGCAGGCGGGCCGATGGAACAGGTGGGGGCCTCATGTCCGAGCCAGCCCGCGGCCTATGCCTCGTTGTTCGGCACGTTTCAGTTCCGCACCGCCGACCACAATGAAATCGCCGTTACCAACCGGCGCGCGCGGGCGCTGCTGGGGATATTGTGTCTGGCCGGAAACGAGGCGATCGAGCGCGACGTCCTGAGCAAGCTCCTCTGGCCTGGCCGTTTCGAGGCCCACGCGAGGGCCAGCCTGCGCCAGTGCCTGCTCGATCTCGGCAAGCTGCTCGCGCCGCACGGGTCGGATATTCTGAACGTCTCGCGCAATAGTGTAGCGCTGCACCCTGATGCGGTGCTGACCGATCTCGCCGCACTGGAAGGCGCGCTGGCGAACGGCGATTTTATCGCGGCGATCGAACGGATCGATGCCATCGGCGCGAAGCGGATCCTTGACCAGATGGATTTCGGACCGGCGTTCGAACAATGGCTTGCGCAGCGCAGCACCGACGCCGAGCGACGGCTACACGCGGCGGTGGAGGCAGGACTCGCGGCGCTGAACCGGACCGGCGATCACGGGACGTCCGCACGGCTGCGCGAGGCATGGACCGCCCGAAGGCCCGAAGCCGCGCCCGACCAGGCCGCGGCGGGCCGTGGGCGAACGAGAATCGCGGTACTGCCCTTTCGGTCGGTGGGCGGCGGCGACGCCCCCGATTACTTCGCCGACGGCATCGCCGAAGAACTTATCACCGCGCTGGGCCAGGTACCGCAAATGCTGGTCGCGGGGCGAACCTCTTCGTTCCACTTTCGGGATTCGCCGCTGACCCCGGCCGAAATCGCGAATGCGCTGCACGTATCCCACCTCGTCGAAGGTTCGGTCCAGCGGCAGGGGGAACGGCTGCGCATCCATATTCACCTGATCGACGGCGCTACGGGTTTCGAAAGCTGGGCTCAGGGCTATGATGGGTCGCTCGACGGCATCTTCGCGTTACAGGCGACCGTCGCGCAGGCGGTCACCAGCGCGATCGGCGATGCCTTGGGCATCGCAATGGCGCCGCCTCCGGCGCGCGGGATGACTCACAGCAAAGAGGCCTATGACCTGTTCCTGCAAGGCCGCGCGCTGAGTGCGCGGGTGTTCGGCGACGGCGCATTGAGCACGGCGGTGGACCTTCTCGAGCAGGCCGTCGCGCTCGATCCCGAATTTGCCGAAGCATGGATCGCGTTGGCCGAGGCGCACCAGCTGATCGCGGTCTATACGCCCTGCCTCGATCGAAACGCGGAATCGAAGCGCATGGCCGACTGCGCCCGCACCGCGATCGGCCTCGCCCCCGGTCTTGGCTATGCCTATTCGCTGCTGGGTGTGCGCCAGTGGACGCAGAACGACGTCGTCGGAGCACTCGATCTGGCGTTCCAAGGCTATCGGCTCGAACCGAACAATCCGGCGGTCTGCATGCGGCTGGGTTCGTTCCTGCTCTATTGCGGACGCACCACCGAAGCGATGCAATATGTCGAGGCGGCCATCGATCAGGACCCGGTGGATGGGCGTAAGTTCAACCTGCGGTCGGTCGGCCGGTTCAATCTGGGCGATATTGACGGAGCGATCGAGGCCGGGCAGCGCATGGTCGACCTCGGTTTTCCTTCGATGTGGCTTGCGGTTGCAACCGCTGCGTCCGGGCAGCACGATCTTGCCATCGCGCAATATCAGCAAACGCGAACGCTGCTGAACAAGGTCATCTTTCCGCCCGCGGGGACCGAGCCGATGCCTCCTGCGATGATGGACGCCTATTGGCATGTCGCGGCGCACGGCGTGTGCAGCGGCCGCGACGAGGATCGCGCGACCTATTGTGCCATGCTCGACATGATGCAGACGCAATTGCACGATCCCGCCGACGCCTCGATCGTCTTGCCCGCAATCTTCATGGGCTACCCCGAACGGTTGTTCGAGGCGGTGAGCCATGCGATCTCGCCCGCGAACACCCTCTGCCTGCTATCGATCTGGGCCGACGTCGATCCGATCCGGCGGATCTGGCAGCATCCCGAATTCATTCCCTTCGCGCAGCGCATCGGTCTGGCGGCCGCGTGGGACAAATATGGCTGGCCCGACCTGCTCCCTGCGCCCAGCAATCGTCTGGAGACACCACCCCTCTTGCCGAATTGACGGCCGATTGACGCTTTATTGACGATCGCATGATTGACGGCTGACGCTACGGAAACGAAAAGTTCCACTGGGCATCGCAGACAGTTTGAAACGCGTCGCGTCGGCCGGGAACAACCCGGCTCCGGCGACGGGAAAACCGTGTCTGCGCCAGGGAGAACGTCATGGTGACGGACCGCAGGCACATATCGGCAATCGGACGTTCGGCGATGGGAAAGGCGTTCTGGCGCATCCTGCCGCTGATCCTGATCGCCTATCTCTTTGCCTATATGGACCGCGTCAACGTCAGCTTCGCGGCGGCGCAGATGAACGAAGATCTGCGGTTTAGCGCGACGATTTACGGGCTCGGCGGCGGTCTCTTCTTCCTCGGCTATGCGCTGTTCGAAATCCCGTCGAACCTGATGCTCGTCCGCTTTGGCGCACGCAAATGGATCGCGCGGATCATGATTACCTGGGGGCTGCTTTCGGCCGCGATGATGTTCGTCGCAACGCCGATGCAATTTTATGTGCTCCGCTTCCTGCTCGGCGTGGCAGAGGCCGGCTTCTACCCCGGCGTCATCTTCTATTTCTCCAGCTGGTTTCCGCCCTGCCACCGCAGCCGGGCGGTCAGCCGCTTCTTCATCGCCTCGCCGCTGGCGTCGGTCGCGATGGGGGGCATGTCGGGATGGCTGCTGGCGCTCGATGGCACCGGCGGACTCCACGGCTGGCAATGGTTGTTTCTCGTCCAGGGATTGCCGACGGTCCTGTTCGGGCTAGTGGTGCTGCGCTATCTGCCCGACACACCGGCAACCGCCGCGTGGCTTGCGCCAGACGAAAAGGCGTGGATCGAGACCGAACTCGCGCGCGAGCAGGCGCGGATCGGCGCCCCCGTCCGCCACGACGTGCTGGCCGCCTTCCGCAATCCGCGCGTCCTGCTGCTCGGCGCGATCGGCTTTCTTTTGATCGCCGTCATTACGACGGTCATCCTCAATGCCCCGCTGATCCTGCAGGACGTGACGACGCTCGATGCCAAGGCGATCGGCTATCTGGTCGCGCTCGGCGGTCTTTTGGGGGCCGCGGCCGTTCTTGTCCTCGGCAACCAGGCCGACCGGAATGGCGACCGTTGGGGTATGGCATCCCGTTGCGGTCTCGTCCTCGCCGGCGCGGTGCTGATTATGGGATTGTCGCCCTCACCGCTGCTGGTTTGCATCGCTTATCTCGCCTTCGCGACCGTGTGTTTCGCCATCCCGATGCTGACATCGTCGGGCTGGGCCGAGGCGCTGCACGTGCGCGAGCTCGCGGTCGGGGCGGCGGCGATCAACACCATTTCGCAGATCGGCGCCTTCGTCGCCCCCTATGGTTGGGGCGCGGCGAAGGACGCGACGGGCAGCTTCCAGCTCGCGCTCATCGCCTTTTCGATCGTCGCGCTGCTGATGTCGGCGCTGATCCTGCTGCTGCGCCGCCGACTGCGCGGACGGTTCGCGCTCGCCGATGCCGTGCCGGCCTAGCCTTTTTGAAGACCCCCGCCCGATCCCCGGGCGGGAAGATGGAGAGGAAGAAGGGAAGAGACGATGATACCGATGAAAACGCTCGTTGCCGGGGCCGCGATGTTGATCGCCGCCGCGCAAGCCGCACCCGCCACGGCACAGGAATCGAGCTACAAGCCGGGCACGGTCTGGGAGGCTGGCCGCATCGACGTGCTGCCCGGCCAGTTCGAAAACTATATGGATTGGCTGGCGACCAGCTGGAAGAAGATCCAGGAATTGGGCAAGGCCGAGGGTGTCGTGGTCGAATATCATGTGCTGGCGACCAACAACCCGCGCGCCGGCGAACCCGACCTGATCCTGATCGTCGAATATAAGGATTACCTGACCACCGCCCAGCAGGAAGCGATGCGGAAAAAGGTCAATGCCCTGCTGGCACAGGACAATCGCCAGGCCTCCACGGCGTCGGGCGAGCGCGGCAAGATGCGCGAGCAGCTCGGCAGCACCGAATATCAGGAATTGATCCTGAAATAGGCGTGCCGGTGCGGGAACACGGCGGGCGGCGCACCACGATCGCGCCGTCCGTCGCACTCCGCTCCGTCGGCATCCGAAAGGGGTGATGATGGCATCCATCGAAGACATCGCCCGCGATTTCACGGCGCTACTGCGCGCCGGCGAGTTCGAAGCCGCCGGCGATCGCTATTGGGCGCCGGATGTGACCAGCATTGAACCAGCAGCCCTGCCCGGTGGTCTATGCGCGGCGGTGTCTGGCATCGAAGCCACGCGGATCAAGCGCAGAGCCCGCTTCGGCGGCGCCCGGATCGACGAGATCGGCATCGATGGCCCCTTCGTCACCGGCGACCAGTTCGCGCTGTTTCTCGACATGGTGCTCGTCGATCGCACCAGCGGCGCCCGCCAGCCCTTTACCGAAATCGCACTTTACACGGTGCGCGCCGGCCAGATCGCCGAAGAACGATATTTCTATGGCTGACACGCGGGTTCTCGCGCTGGGCTCTCGGGGGATATGCCCTCGCGCTCACGACAAATGTCCGGCGCTCGCGAGCCTGGCCATCTACTGTATGAAACGTCGCTGTTCGGGCTCCGCCTTTGGCAGCCCGGCCTGCCGCGCTCCTTCCGATTTATCGGCTGTCCGGCCCTACTGGCGCTGGAGTGCCCGCTTTGACCTCGGTCTGCTGATCACCTCCATCGCCGCCGACCCGATGAGCGGGTTTACATGGTGGGGCTGATCGCGGTGTGCGTACCCGTCAGCATCCCGCTCCAGTGCCGCGGGGAAGCCCTATGGCCGGAATAGGTCTGGTCCACATTGTCGAACATCGCAATGTTGATGATCGTTGCATCTAGGGCAAGTCGATGTTGGCCGTTAGGAGACCGCCCGCTTTAAGGAACCTATCGTGCAAATGCCGCCGTTGTGATTTGGGTAGTGAGCGCTTCTTAAGCAGGCTTCCGCGCAACCATGGCCTGGAATTGTCTGTTCCAACAGTCTCATCGATATCGAATCCCCGCTACGCTATCGTATAACCTCACTTGATTGCAGGAACTGGATTTGATCGGGAGCCACCGTCCAAGCCTGCAAGCTTTCAAAACAATTCGGCTTCGAGACGACTGCCCCCGGCGTGCGGCTCGCTGACCTCGCGAATCGTGGCGCGGGCGCCGGCTGCATTGACGGGCCGGAATGCACATGGACGTTGCGCGCGCGATGCGCCGGATGGTCCGCAGCCTCGCGAAACGTCAGCACCGGAGACACGCACGCGTCCAGTTGGTCGAAAATTGCGGACCAATCGCTTTGCGGGCGCGAACGAAATATCTGATCAATCTGGGTAGCGCGACCGGGCCAGACGGCAGGATTGAGATAGTCCGTGAATTGATCGGGTTGGAGCCCCACACCCACCAGAAAGGCGTCGTGAAACTCGCGTTCCAGCGCCCCTACAGCCATGTGCCGGCCATCGGCGGTTTCATAGCAGCGATAGAAATAGGCGCTGCCGTCCAGAAGATTGTCGCTGCGCCCGCTATTCCACAAGCCCATCTGCATCCAGCCGGCCATCTGGGTCAGCAGGACTGAAATGCCATCTACCATCGCAACGTCGAGAACCTGGCCCCTGCCCGAGCGTTGCCGCTCGAGCAGCGCGGCGAGCACGCCCATCGCCAGGAACGTCCCGCCGCCCCCGAAATTTCCAACGAGGTTCAGCGGCGGCGTTGGCGGCGCGTTGCCCGGCCCGATCGGATATAGCGCGCCGGTGAGCGCAAGATAATTGATGTCATGCCCGGCGCGTGATGCAAGCGGGCCGGTTTGCCCCCACCCGCTCATACGGGCATAGATCAGCCGCTCGTTCGCGGCGCAAAGTGTTTCCGGGCCCAGCCCGAGCCGCTCCATCACCCCCGGTCGATAGCCTTCGATGACCACATCGGCCTTCATCGCCAGATCGCGAACGAGATCGAGGCCGTCCGGAGATTTCAGATCGATCGCCACCGACGGGCGGTTCCGGTAGAGGAAGTCATATTGCGGATCGCCGCCCAACGGCCGCCCGGCCCCGAAACGTTCGATACGCAGGATGTCGGCGCCAAGATCCGCGAGCAGCATCGCGCCAAAGGGGGTCGGACCGAGCCCGGAAAATTCGAGAATGCGGATATTTGCAGCCGGCGGCGATGCTCCCTCTTCCTGTTCACTCATCCGGATTTGGCTCCCTTTCATTCGCGCGCACCGGCGGGAATATTCTCATCGGTTGAAAAATATACTAGCCAGTATCTCCTTGTCCTGTCACTATCTGATTCACGAGTCCGGCAAAGACCGGATGGTCAGAGGAGAGCGACACGATGGCTGAGATCACCCCGAGCGAATTGCGCTTCACCCGCACCGAGCGGGTCACCATGGGCGCCCCTGCCGCCGAAGCGATTGCAGACCAGGCAAACAAGATTGGATGTGCCAAGGTGTTGTTGCTGGCGTCCACGACGCTGCGTGAACGTACCGATGAAATCGCGAAGATCGAGGCCGCGCTGGGTACGCGGCACGCCGGCACGTTCAGCGGGATCGCGCCGCACGCGCCGCGCAGCGACGTGCTGAAAGCCGCGGACGCGGCGCGGGCGGCGGGGGCCGATCTGATCGTTTCGGTCGGCGGCGGTTCGGCCACCGACAGCGCCAAGATCGTCGCGCTGCTGATCAAACATGATGTGCGGAGCGTGGAAGCGTTCGAGCCGCTCCGTACCTATGTCACCGACGCGGGCGAGGTGATCAACCCGGTCACCGTGGGCCCCGATATTCCGGTCATCTGCGTGCCCACGACGCTCTCCGGCGGCGAGTTCAATGCGCTTTCGGGTTCGACCGACGAAGTGACGCAGCACAAGCAAGGGTATGAGCATCGCAACATGGCGCCGGTCATGGTCGTGCTCGACCCCTCCATCACCCGCCACACGCCCGAATGGCTGTGGCTATCGACCGGCGTTCGCTCGGTCGACCATGCGGTGGAAACGCTGTCCTCCTATCAGTCGAACGATTTTGCCGATGGGCTCGCGGAAAGCGCGCTGCGGCTGCTCGTCGAGGGCCTGCCGCGGGTCAAGGCCGATCCCGGCGATCTCGAAGGCCGGTTAAAATGCCAGATCGGCGCATGGCAGTCGATGATCAGCATCATCGGCGGCGTTCCGATGGGCGCCAGCCACGCGATCGGTCATATTCTGGGCGGCACCTGCGACGTCCCGCACGGCTATACGTCCTGCGTGATGTCGCCCTATGTGCTGGCGTGGAACGCCGAACATGACGCCAGCCGTCAGGCGCGCACCCTCGCCGTACTCGGCGGCGGCCATGCGAGCGCGTCGGCGGCGCTCGACGCGTTCATCTCCGGCCTGGGCATGCCGCGCCGGCTGAGCGAGGTGGGCGTCGATGAAAGCCGCTTTCAGCAGGTGGCGGACTATACTTTGCTCGACATCTGGGGCCGCACCAATCCGCGGCCGGTCACCTCCGCCGCCGACATTCTCGAAATCCTGCGCCGCGCGGCCTGACGATGCACGTGACCGGAACCATGGCGACCGACGGAACGGGCTCCCCTGCACCGAACGCCGCACGCGCGCGAGATTTTCAGGATCCGCGCATCCCAAATCGCGACGAGTGCGTGCTGCGATACCTGCTCGACCGCTGGGCGGCCGAGCGAGCCGACAAGGCGCATATCGTCTTTGCCGACGGCTCCGAATGGAGTTTCGCCGAAATCCGGGCGCGCGTCCGCGCCAAGGCCGCGGGTCTTCGCAAGCTCGGCGTCCGGCAGGGCGAGCATGTGGCGGTGTGGTTGCCGAACGGGCCCGACGCGCTGGTCGCCTTCTACGCGATCAACTATCTCGGCGCGGTTTTCGTGCCGTTCAACACTGCGTACCGCGGCGGCCTGCTCGAGCATGTCCTCGCCAATTCGTCGGCACGGATATTGCTGGTCCATCCCGACCTGATCCCGCGCCTCGCCGAGATCGATCTGGCGGGGATCGAACATTTGGTCGTCACGACGGCAAACGCGATGCCCGAGGCGCTGCTTCCGTCGGTGCGCTTCGACGAGGTGACCGGCGATCCCTCCGACGACTTGCCGCTCGACCGGCCGATCGAGCCTTGGGACATCCAGTCGATCATCTATACATCAGGGACCACCGGCCCGTCGAAGGGCGTGCTGTCGTCCTATCTCCACATGTTCTCCAACGCCGGACCGGAAAGCTGGCCGATGGTCGGCGAGGACGATCGCTATATGTGCGTCGCGCCGATCTTTCACATCGGCGGAATGGGGCCGCCCTTCGTCATGCTGGCGCGCGGCGCTTCGGTGGCCATGATCGACAATTTCTCCACCGACGAATTCTGGGCCGTGGCGAAACGCACCGGCGCGACGGTGGTGTTCCTGCTCGGCGTCATGGCCACCTTCCTGCTGAAGGCGCCGCCCTCCGCGCAGGACCGCGACCATGGCGTCAAAAAGGCCTTCATGGTGCCGCTGACGGGCGACGCGCCTGCCTTTACCGAGCGCTTCGGCATCGACATCTACACGATTTTCAACATGACCGAGATTTCGTCGCCGATCGTCTCTGAGGCCAATCCCGCCAAGATCGGCACCTGCGGCCGGGTCCGTCCCGGCGTCGAAGTCAGGCTGGTCGATGGCAATGATTGCGAGGTCGCGGTCGGCGAAATCGGCGAGATGCTGGTGCGCACCGACCGCCCCTGGGCGATGAACAGCGGCTACAACGCCAACCCCGAGGCCACCGCCGCCGCGTGGCGCAACGGCTGGTTCCACACCGGCGACGCCTTTCGCCGCGACGAGGACAGCTATTATTATTTCGTCGACCGGGTGAAGGATGCGATCCGCCGCCGCGGCGAGAATATCTCGTCGTTCGAGGTCGAGGCCGAGGTCTGCCGTCACCCCGACGTACGCGAAGCGGCCGCGATCGCGGTGCCGAGCGAATTTTCGGAGGACGAGGTCATGGTCGTCGTCGCGCCAGTCCCCGGCCGGTCGGTCGACTGCCGCGCGCTCGCCGAATTCCTGATCGAAACGATGCCCTATTTCATGGTCCCGCGCTATTTTCGCGTGCTGGACGAATTACCCAAGACGCCGTCGGCCAAAGTGCTCAAGACCGATCTGCGACGCGAAGGCATCACCGGCGATACCTGGGACCGCGAAGCTGCGGGGCTGAGGGTCCGCCGCGAAAGCTTTGCGCCATGACGTGCGAAAACCCGCCGCCCGGACAAGTCCCATGCGCTCCCCTTTCATCGCTCGTTCCAGGATATTGAAGACATGACTGATCCGATACCCGACCGGCCGATCGCCGCAGACCAGATCGACTGGCCGCTTCTGGCGATGGGGGTCGACCAGGGAAATATCCCGTCGCTGCTCATGCTCCTCCACCAGATGACCGGTGAGGCCAAATGGCTGGAAGAACCCTATCGCCCGCGCCGTGCCCCCGGCCTCGACGACAATGACAGCGGCCAGTTGCCCGAAGACATTCAGCGCGAGATCCGCAACCAGGCGCGCCAGGCGATCGAGGACTGGCTGAAAGGCAAGCCGCTGGCCCTGCCCCGCCCCGACAATGCCCATCTCGCGACGATGATGAGCCTCGCGATGGCCGAACACGTGCCGGCGGAATATGGCGATATCGTCGCAGCCGGGATGATGGTTGCCCCCGCACCGCGCGAGATACCTCCCTCACTCAAGGCGAAATCGGCGATCGTGATCGGCGGCGGCATTTCTGGCATTTGCGCCGGAATGGAGCTGCAGCGGCTGGGCATCGATTATGTCCTGTTCGAAAAGAACGAGGATTTCGGCGGCACTTGGTTCGAAAATCGATATCCGGGCTGCGGGGTCGATACGCCATCGCTGACCTACACCTTCTCGTGCCGCCCGAACGACTGGTCGCAATATTTCCCGCTGCGCGACGAGATCGAAGCCTATCTGCTCGACACCGCCCGCGAATATGGGTTGCCCGCCCGCGCCCAGTTCAATTCCAAGGTGGAATCGGCGCGCTGGATCGACGGCGCCGGTCAGTGGGAAGTGTCGGTGGCGAAACCCGACGGCACGACGACGACGCACCGCGCCGACTATCTGTTCAGCGCCGTCGGCATCCTCAACATCCCGAAATATCCGCAGATCGAAGGCCTCGACTCCTTCGCCGGCGAGGTGATCCACACCAGCCGCTGGCCTGAGAACGCCGACCTGACCGGCAAACGCATCGCGGTGGTGGGCAATGGCGCCTCGGGTATGCAGGTGGCCCCGGCGGTTGCCGACACCGCGGCAACGCTCACCCTGTTTGCGCGGTCGAAACAATGGGCGGCACCCTTCCCGCAATTCCGCAAGGCGGTCCCCGATGGCGTGCGCTATCTGATGCAGGCCGTGCCGCTGTACCGCGCGTGGCTTGAACAGCGCCTATCGTGGACCTTCAACGACCGTGTCCACGCCACCCTGCACCGCGATCCCGAGTGGCCGCATCCCGAGCGCGCGGTGAACGCGATCAACGACGGCCATCGCCGCCACTTCACGCGCTATGTCGAGGAGCAGCTAGCGGATCGGCCCGAACTGATCGGTGATGTGCTTCCCGACTATCCGCCTTTTGCGAAGCGCATGCTGCTCGACAACGGCTGGTACCGGACCCTGCGCAAGCCGAATGTCCGGCTGATCCCCGAACATCTGGCGCGAGTCGAAGGAACCCGCCTGATCTCGTCATCGGGGATCGAGATCGAGGCGGACGTCATTATTCTGGCGACCGGGTTTCAGACGACGCGCGTGCTCGGTTCCTATGAGGTGGTCGGACGCGGCGGCGCCGTCTTGCGCGACCTGTGGGGCGACGACGACGCGGCGGCCTATCTCGGCACGCTGGTGCCGGGGTTTCCCAACCTGTTCATTCTGCTTGGCCCCAATGTCGGGTCGGGTCACGGCGGCAGCATGATCCGCAACATCGAAAACCAGATGCATTTTGCCGGCGAAGTCGTGCTGGCCAGCGCCGCGCGCGGCGCCGATACGGTCGAGGTTAAGGACGCCGTGTATCAGGACTATCGCCGCCGGATCGACGAGGCGCATGAGAAGCTGGTGTGGACCCACCCCGGCACCGAAAACTGGTACCGCAATGCCAAGGGCCGCGTCATCGCGATCACGCCGTGGCGCAACGACGCCTTTTGGCGGATGACGCGATCGCCCAATGCCGACGATCTGGCGTTCGGCACCAAGGATGGCGACCGCCACGCCCTCGCCAAAGCCGGTTAGGCGGCGGGGTCGCGGCCGATGAAAGCCTTTCAGGGCCACCGCCTCGGAGCGGTCGAGGATTTCGCGCTCGAGGAGTGGCCGATCGGCGCGCCGCAAGCGGGCGAAATCCTGCTGCGGGTCGAGGCGACGTCGCTGGGGTTCGTCGACGCACTGGTGATGCGCGGTCTCTATCAAGTTCAGCCGCCCTTGCCCTTCATTCCCGGCGGCGAGATCGTCGGGCGCATCGAAACGGTCGGCGACGGCGTGACGGGCTTTGTGCCGGGTCAGCGGATCGCCAGCTGGCAATTCGGTGGCGGCCTCGCCGAACAGGCGATCGTCAGAGCGGCGAACAGCGTGGCGGTGCCCGACGCTCTCGACGCCGCCAGCGCATCCGCGCTGATTCTCGATTTCCTCACCACCTATTATGGTCTTTTCGATCGCGGCGGCTATCAGCCCGGCCAATCGCTGCTCGTTACCGGCGCATCGGGGGGCGTCGGGTCGGCGGCGGTGCAACTTGCGCACGCCAGCGGCGGCATCGTCGTCGGCCTCGCCTCGGGCGAGGCCAAGATGCGCCATGTCGCAGCGCTCGGCGCGGATCTGGTGCTCGACTATCGCGATCCCGACTGGCGCGCCCGGTTGAAGACCCGCCATCCTGCCGGCGTCGACCGCGTGTTCGATCCCGTCGGTGGCCCGCTGTTCGAGGCCTGTTTCCGGTCGCTTGCCAAGCACGGGCGCCACCTGGTGGTCGGGTTTGCGTCGGGCGACGGCATTCCGCGGCTTCCCGCCAACCTGCCGCTGCTGAAGTCGGGCGAACTGGCTGGCGTCGATGCCCGCTATCTTGGCGAAAGCGATCTGGCGCGGGTGCGCACGATATTGGAGATCATCTTCGGCCTCGCCGAGCGCAAGCGGATCAGCGCAGTGATCGACCGGACATTCGCTCTCGCCGATGCACCCGCAGCGTTCGAAAGCCTGGCGTCGGCGACGCGTATCGGCAAGATCGTCGTCACGCCCTGACGCGTCACCAGCGCGCGGGCAGCGCGCTCATGCCGCGGAACAGAAACCCCTCGCGCCATCTCGGCGCGTCGGTATCGACGCGGAGCCCCGGCAACCGTGTTGCTAGCCGCTCGAACGCAATCCGTCCCTCGAGCCGGGCCAGCTCCGCGCCCACGCAGAAATGAATCCCGCCACCGAAGCTCAGGTGCCGGGCCGCATTTTCGCGTCCGATATCGAAGCGGTCGGGATCGTCGAACACCCGCGGATCGCGGTTTCCCGCGCCGATCAGGGTCAGGACCTTCTCGCCCTTCGCCACCGGCTGCCCGCGAACCTCGGTCGCTTGCAGCGCTGTGCGATAGGTCGCGACGAGCGAGCTTTCGTAACGCAGCACCTCGTCGACCGTGCCAGCGGCGAACGCCTGCGGATCGCCCACCAGCCGCTGCCATTGATCGGGAAAGCGGCTGAAGCTGAGCAGCCCGTTGCCGATCATATGCGCCGTCGTTTCGAACCCGGCGCCGAACAGGCCGATCGCCACCGTCACCAGTTCGTCGTGCGACAGCGCATCCTCGGCGCCGCCCGCCTGAACCAATGCGGTCGCAAGATCGTCTTGCGGCGCAGCCTTTCGTTCGTCGAACAGCGCCTCGAAAAACTGTTGCAACACCGCAATCTGGCTGTTCGCGGTCGCGAGTTCTTCAGGGGTCAGTGCGCGCGCTTCGAACACGATGAAACTTTGCGCGATAGCGTTGATGACGGCGTTCAGCCGGTCGTCTTCGGGATCGATGCCCAGCATGTCACACATGACGCGTACCGGAAGTTCATAGGCGAAACGCGCGATCAGATCGCCACAACCATCCGCGATAAACCCGTCAATCAGGCGATCCGTGATCTCGCGGATGCGCGGTTCCATCGCCCGAACCCGCTTCGCCGTCAGCGCGCCCGTCACCAAGCCGCGCACCCGCGTATGATGCGGGGGGTCCTGCATCAGGAACACCTCGGACAACCATTTATAGCCGCGCTGCCCCAGCACATCGAATTCGGGACCGTAGAACAGCCGGATATTCTCGACGAAATTGCCCTGACCGAAATCCTCGCGGTTCATCAGCACCGATCGCACGTCCTCGTGACGGCTGACGACCCAATAGCCGAGATCGGAGCGGTGGATCGGGTCGTGTTCGCGCAGCCGTGCAAAGGCGATGTAAGGATCGGCCTTCAGCGCAGCATCGTCGGGAGAGAAGGAAGGTACGAGGACGTCGGTCACGGGGGTCGTCTCCCTGAGGCTAGCTGAAGCGCGGCACGAATGTTCCATTGTCGCCGCGTTCGACAAACACCGAATGCGGCGCCCCAAAATGCGCCGGCACGATGCGCGCGCCCTTGGTAGCGGCCCGGTCGAGGATGCGCCGCCGCGTTGCTTCCGCAACCTCGCGGTCCTCGCAATAAACGCTGTTCCAGTCGGGGCGGATCACCTGCATCGGGTGATGCAATATGTCGCCGGTGAACAGCGCCACATCGCCTTCGCTCTCGACCTCCAGCACCATATGCCCCGGCGTGTGCCCCGGAGAGGTCCAGGCGCGCATGCCCGGCGCAATGGCGGCGCCATCGTCGAGCAGTTCGGCAAGGCCCGCGTCGAGGATCGGCTGCACGCTGTCCTCGAACACATTGGCATTCACCCCGGCGCCGGCGAGCGTCGCGTAGCGCGCCTTTGCCGGGTTCCACGCTTCCTCGTCGGCGCGCGGGAAATAGTAGCGCGCATTGGGAAAGGTCGGCTGCCACGCGCCGTCGCGCCATTCGGTGTTCCAACCGACATGGTCGATATGCAGATGGGTGCAGAACACCTTGTCGATATCGCCCGGTTCGAAGCCCGCTGCCTTCAGCCCTTCCAGAAACGGGGTCGTCAGCTGGCCGAAGATCGGGATGCCGGGACGGTCCTTGTCATTGCCCGCCCCGGTATCGACGATGATCCGCTCGGATCCCGTGTCGATCAGCCAGCTTTGGAGATAGCCGTAGATCACACCGTTACGGAAGAACGCGGGTTCGAAACCTGCCGCCTCGCGATCGAACGCAGACTCTTCAAATTCGGCAAAAAGGGCGGCGGGCGGACTGAAGCCGCCCTGCCACTCTTCCAGCCGATAGACCCGGTGGCGGCCGATGGCGAAGGCTGCGTCCATGTCGCGACCCGCGCTCAGAAATCGATGCCGAGGGTGACGCCATAGGTCCGCGGCGGCCGCAGCGATCCGACCGACACGAAGCTGTACAGCGGCGCGGCGATGATCGTGTTCGCGAGCGCATATTTGTCGGTGAGATTCTTGCCCCACAGCGCCACAGACCAGCGTTCGTCGGGCGAGCGATAGGTGATGCTGGCGTTGACCAACGCAAAGGCCTCCTGCCGCGCGTCACTGTTGTTGAACTCGGTAAAGAAGACTTCGTCCTGCAGATTGACGTCGGCCGACAGGTCGAGGAATCCCGATCCGCCGAGATCGAAGCGCTGATCGACAAACGCCGCGACCGTATATTGGGGTGCGTTCGACAGGCGGTTGCCCGACAGATCGACGAGCGCCGGGTCGGTGGCGCACGCCGGATATTGCGGCCGGCTCGGATTGCCCGCGGCATAATAACCGTTGCAGAAATCCTTGTACTTGGCGTTGAGATAGGTGCCGTAAACACGGATCGTCGTGTTGTCGCCCGGGCGGAACGTCGCCTCTAACTCGACGCCATAGTTGCGCGCCGCCGCGGCGTTGATCGTCTCGACGATGCTGTTGGCGTTGACGAAGCCGACCTGCAGATTGGTATAGTCGTAATAGAAGACCGCACCTGCCAGGCCGAATTTGCGGTCGGCGGTTTCACCGCGGAAACCGGCCTCATAGCTCCACACATATTCGGGATCGATGACCGAGTTGACGCTGCCGATGTTGACGACGCCCGATTTGAAGCCGCGCGTCACCTTGCCATAGAAAAGAGTGCCGCCCGGCGTGCGATACTCGATTGCGAATTTGGGCGTGATCGCGTCCCAGCTGCCGCTCTTGTCGGTCGGAATGTCGAGCCCCTGCGCCTCGAAGGTGAAGCGCCCGACGCCGCTGCGCTTTTCCCAATTGTAGCGCGCGCCCGCGGTGAGCGTCAGGTCGGGCAGGATTTCATAGGCCGCCTCGAGATAGGCGCCCGCCGCCTTCGTCTTCACCGTGCCGCGTTGCAGATAATTGCCATTGTCGAACAGGTTGGCGGGCAGGTTGGTGCCGAGCAGCAGGTTGAAGAAGGCCGCGAGGTTCACCGTCGGCACGCGGACTTCGCCGAACAGCTTTTCGTCGAAATAGGTCGCCCCGCCAAGCAGCGACAGGCTGCCGACCTTGTAGGTGAAGTTGACTTCCTGGCTGAACGATTTGCTGTCCTCGGTATAATTGTTCTGGCCGAAGGCGTTGATGTCGCTGACGTCGAGATCGTCGCGGTTGAAGCGCTGGAACTTGCGATAGGCGGTGGTCGAGACCAGCGAAAAATCGCCAGAGTCCCAGGTTACGATACCCTGGACGCTCGACCCGTTGCGCTTGTTGATCGCATCCTCGTCGGAATAGATGTTGCGCAGATCGGGCTTCTCGCCGCGCGCTGCGTAATAGTCGTAGATCGTCGTCCCGCCGAGCAGCGACGAGGCCAGCCCGGCCTCGGGCACCACGGTCGGCCCGAAATAGTGGAAGGCGTAATTGTTGTCGTCTTCCTTGAAGTGATCGGCGACGATCAGCAGTTCGAGGTCCGGCGAGAGATTCGCCTGCAGCGACCCGCGGATGGCATAGGCATCGCGGTCATCCACCGGGTTGCCAGTGAACAAATTGGTGCCATAGCCGTCGCGCTTTTCATATTTGCCCGCGACGCGGAACATCAGGCTTTCGCCAGCGATCGGGCCGCCGAGCGCCGCTTCAAGCGTCCGCGCGTCATAATTGCCATAAGTTGCGCGGCCAAAGCCTTCGAACTCGGGGGTCGGGCGCGCCGTCACGATGTTGATGACGCCGCCGGTCGCGCCGCGGCCATAGGTCGTGCCCTGCGGCCCGCGCAGCACCTCGATCTGCTGCACGTCGTAAAAACCGCTAAGCTGTGCGGCGGGGCGGCTGATGATCGCGCCGTTCTGAAGAAAGGCGACCGCGCCGTCGGCGCCAAGGTCTATGCTGGTCAGGCCAATACCGCGAATGAAGGTGCGATTGACGCCGAACTGGTCGCCCACGGACACGTTCGGCACCGCGGCGGCAAGATCGCCGGCGTCCTCGATGCCGCCCGCCCCGACATCGTCCGCGCCCAGCACGCTAATCGCCGCGCCGGTATCTTCGAGCGATTTGCCCGACTTCGTCGCGGTCACGATGATCGTGTTGTCGTCACCGCTGTCCACGGCTTCGCCGGGATTGGTGCCTTGCGCGAAAGCCGGCGATGCAGCGGCAATCGAGGCCAGCGCGGTGGCCGACAGCAGATGCTTGAACTTCCAATTCATCGTTTCTCTCCCTGATTTACCGGGTCTATAATTTTCTACCCGTTGGTAATTCGATGCCTGACGATACCATTCGGGCAACCTCTACCCGTTCCCGTCCTGCCTCTAATGAAATCCCTCTATGCTATTCCGCGCCAGCAAGCCGCAACGCGGCCTGGACGAGATATTCGATCACTTCCTCTGCCGACCGCTGGCCGCTGGGCGAATACCAGGTCGGAATCCAGCTGATGAGGCCGCCAATCCACACCGCGATGAAGGGATCGATGTCCTCGCGAAACTCGCCGCTGGCGACGCCCTCGCGGATCATCTCGCCGATCTGATGGTCGAAATTGTGGCGGAGGCGCAGGATGCGTTTATAGTCGTCGGCGCTCAAATGCTTCATTTCGCGCTGATAGACGACGACATATTCCTGCCTGTCGATCACGATCCGCCCGACCTTGCGCACAACCTCGGCAAGCCGCTTGCGGTGGCTGCCATGATCGTGCGCCAGCACGTCTTCCAACACCGCCAGCGCCTCGCTGATCCCGACTTCGCAGATTGCGGCGAGGATCGCCTCCTTGTTCCGGAAATAGGAATAGAGGAAAGGCTTGGTGACGCTGAGCTCGCTCGCGACATTGTCGAGGGTGCAGCTGCTATAGCCGCGCTCGTAAAAAAGGTGGCTCGCCGCCTCGACGATACGGTTGACCTTGAAGGCAACGAACTCGGACTTGAGCGAGGCGCCGGGGGCGCGCGGACTGATCAGGGAATCGCTTGACACGGCCACTGTCATAGCATCGACCCAAGGCAGCCGGATAGTGACACGAAACTCTCCCTCCGCGGCGCCATTCTGTCGATGACGACCCGTTGGCAGAACTATGCCGCAAAACATATCTACCTGCTAGTAGTTTTTACATGATGCTGGTAACTTTGCCTGCGCGGCGGAAAAATGTCCCGCCAATCTCCACCGTTCTCTGCTTTTAGGCCGGTGAGTAATCGAGAGGGTCGCGGGCGAGCGATGGGGCAAATCACACGCGCTCGAGACGACATGTAATCGATTTAGTAGGGAGACGGGGACGATGGGACATTATGGCGATCTTCAGACACAGATCTATCAAGACGGCCTGCGCGGGGTACTTCCCGATTATCCGGTCGACTTCGCCACGCTAGAAAAGCGAGCCGAAAGTGCGCTTTCGCCTTCGCTGCTGAATTATGTACAGGGCGGATGCGGGGATGAGCATACCCAGCGGACGAACGCGAGCGCATTTCATCATTGGGGAATGGTCCCCCGCATGCTGGTCGACTGCACATCGCGCGACTTGACGGTCGACCTTTTGGGAATGACCCTGCCTTCCCCCATCTTTATGGCGCCGATCGGCGTCAACGGAGAAATTACCCAGGACCAGCGGGGCGACATTGCCGCGGCGGAGGCATCCGCAATGACGGGTGTGCCCTTTTGTGCTTCGACACTGTCGAACAGCCCGCTGGAGGAGGTGGCGAAAGCGACGGGACGCGTCCCCGCGTTTTTCCAGCTTTACACTCCGAAGAGTCCGGACTTGGCCGAGAGCCTGATCCGCCGTGCCGAGGCGGCCGATTATAAGGCGCTGGTAATCACGCTCGACACATGGGTTACGGGATGGCGCCCCCGCGATCTCAATGCGTCGAATTTTCCCCAGCTACGCGGCAAAGTGCTCGAGAATTACTTTTCAGATCCAGTGTTCCGGGCGATGCTGGCGCGTCCGCCAGAAGAAGATATCGCTGCCGCCGTTCAAGCCTGGGCGACGACCTTCGGCAAGGTACTGACCTGGAGCGACATTAAATGGTTCAGATCAATCACCCGATTGCCGATCATTTTAAAAGGCATTTGCCACCCGGACGATGCTCGCCGAGCGGCCGATCATGGGGTTGAAGCCATATATTGCTCGAACCACGGCGGGCGCCAGGCAAACGGCGGGATTGCTGCGATAGATATGCTCTCGGACGTCGTGAAGGCTGCCGGCGAAATGCCAACTTTATTCGATAGCGGCGTCCGTTCGGGCAGCGACGTGATCAAGGCGCTGGCGCTGGGCGCCAAGGCGGTAGGGATCGGGCGTCCCTACGCCTACGGCCTCGCGATCGGCGGAGCAAAGGGTGCCGCGCACGTGCTCCGGTCAATCCTCGCCGAAGCGGACTTGCTGATGGCTGTAAATGGCTATCCGACAATTGGAGCATTGGTCGAGGAGGGCGCGTCGCGAACCTAGTCTTCATCGGCAATTGGCCGGTCGCGGACGGTCGGCTTTTACGCGATTACCGGCTAAAGCTGCCTATCCATAAGCCTAGGGCAGCACGATTAATGCCGGATAAAGCGTAGTCAAACTCGCAACGCTTCGATGACGGCACGCAGCCCCGCCGAGAGATGCTTGCGGGCCGGATAGTAGAGGTAGAGCCAGTCTTCGGGCGCACACCAGGAAGCAAGGCATTCGACGAGCCGACCGCTTTCAACATACGGTCTTGCCCTGTCTTCCCAGACATAAGCGAGTGCGACACCGGACAGCGCGGCTTCGACCATCAGCTCATGACCGTCGAGCGATATCGGCCCGATCGGCTCGAACTCGATCGTCTTCCCGTAGCGCGCGAACTCCCATGGATAGGCCGTCCCGCTCGGATAGATGTTCCGGATGCAGACATGCTCCTTCAAATCGGCCGGCGCCTTCGGGACCGGACGCGAAGCGAAATAGTCGGACGACCCGACGACGGCGAAGCGCAGCCGGGGCTTGATCCGGACCGCAGTCATGCCTTCGCGCAGGCTCTCGCCGAGGCGAATGCCGGCATCGAAACCCTCGTCGACGATATCGACTAGGCGGTCGGTCGCGACGATCTCAAGCTCGAGATTGGGATTGGCGGCGATAAGCGGGCCCATCACCGGCCCGAACACGAACGGGGCGATCGAGTTCGGCGCATTGATCCGCACCTTGCCGAACGGCGTGTCGCGAAACTGGTTGAGCGCATCGAGCGCCGAGCCGATATCGCCGAACGCCGGCGACAGGCGCGCGAACAGCATCGCGCCAGCATCGGTCAATGACACGCTGCGCGTGGTTCGGTTGAGAAGCCGTATGCCGGTCCGGGCCTCCAGATTGCTGATGGCGTGACTGACCGCCGAGGCGGTAACGCCGCGCTCTTCGCTGGCGCGGCGAAAGCTGCGATGCCGCGCGACAGCGTCGAACGCGGCCAGTTCGGACAGATCCGTGCTCCGCATTACTGATCCTCACTCATCTATGTTCGGAATATTATGCCGCTAATCGCCGAAAACGAAAAGGCGCAAATATCTCCTCACCGGACGGCAGGCGCCGACCGCATCAAAGGAGACGCACCATGGCCGATTTCATTCCTCCCGCCCCCAACAGCGCTTCGCCCTTCGCGGATATGCGCGGACATCATGTCGCAGTTCGCACGCCCGACCTCGAAACCGCCAAACGCTGGTATGCCGACAAGCTCGACTTTCGCGTCGTCGCCGAATGGGATTATGCAGACGAGAAGCTCGCCTATATGGCGCCGCCCACCGACGATCATTTCTATATCGAAATCCTTGGCGGCGGCGAACCTTCGCCCATCGAGGCCCGGCCTTACACCGAACTCGGCGATAGCCTCAAATATCGCGGCTACCATCATTTCTGTCTGAATGTGACGAGCGTCGACGAGACCGTCGATGCCTTGCGCGCACGCGGCGTCACCATCGTCGCCGAGCCGTTCGAACTCGCGGCGATCAGCCGCCGCCTCGCCTTCTTCAGCGATCCGTTCGGCAACCTCATCGAACTGGCTGAAGTGCTCGCCTGAGCAGAGGCCCCTCCTCAACCCGTCTCAAAGGAACAAGCGATGTTCAACAAAATCAGCAACGGGCCTCTGCCCGCGCGCAAAACCCTCCTCGGCATCATGGCAGCAGGCCTTGCACTGCTCGGCACGCCATCCAGCGCTTTCGCCCAATCGCCGGAAGCGAATAAGGTGATCGTAACGGCCAGCTTCGATGCCTGGAAGGCCGGCACCGGCAGCCCGTTCGACCTGCTCGCCGACGATGCTACCTGGACCATCGAAGGACAGTCGGCCGCATCGGCGACCTACCCGGGCAAGGAAGCCTTTCTGCGCGACGTCATCCGTCCGTTCAACGCCCGGATGGCCGTCGGTATCAAACCGGCGGTGCGCAGCATGGCCGCCGAGGACGACCGGGTCGTTATCCTGTTCGACGCCGCCGGCACCGCCCGCGACGGCATAGCCTACGCGAACAGCTACGCCTGGTTCTTCCGGATAGAAGATGGCCGCGTCGTCGAGGCCAACGCCTTTTTCGATGCGCTCGCCTTCAACGATCTCTGGTCGCGCGTCACCCCCGGGGCAGACTGACCCATCAAACGATCAAAGGAAATCATCATGACCCAATCGATACTCATCGTCGGCGCAGGTCCCGGCATCGGCCAAGCTGTCGCGCGGAAGTTCGGCAAGAAGGGCTGGCAAATCATCCTTGCCGCGCGAAGCCGGACAAATCTTGACGATCTTGTCGCCGACCTAGCGGGCTCGGATATCTCCGCCCAGGCTCTGGTCGTCGACGCCACCGATCCGGCGGCGCTGCGTGCCGCGATCGCCGAGGCCGATCAGATGACCGGCGGGCTCTCTGCCGTGCACTTCAATGCCGCGGTGGTGCGGCAGCAGGACCTGTTCAGGATGTCCGACGACGAGGTAACCGGCGATCTGGCCGTCAATGTCGCGGCCGGCCTCCACAGCATCCGCGCCGCTGCGGCCCAGTTCGGAACGCGCGGCGGCACGATCCTGGTCACCGGCGGCGGGCTCGCCATCGCGCCGCACGAAAGCTACGCGAGTCTCGGGATCGGCAAGGCAGCGCTGCGCAACGGCGTTCAAGCGCTCGTCGATCCCCTGGCATCGAAGGGCATTCGCATTGCGATGGTGACGGTCTCGACACTCGTCGCACCGCGCTCGATCGAGGCCGACGAGGTTGCGAACCGATTCTGGAATCTGGCGACCGCCGAGGCGGTCGCGTGGGAGTTGGTCTACCCTGACACCAATCCTGCCGGGGACGAGCTGACATTGATCGCGAAGCTCACCGCGAAGTCCGAATATGCCGATCTGCTCGGCGAGGAACTGCGCAGGCTGGTTGCTCCGACTTTGGCCGAGGCGGGGTCGATCGCCTACATGATACACCGCGACAATGACGATCCCAGCATCTGGATCCTCTATGAAAACTGGCGCTCGCGCGCGGACCTCGATGCGCATTTCGAGCAACCCTACACCAAAGCGCTGATGGACCGGTTTCCGGAGCTTCTGGCTCGCGACATGGAGCTGACCTCTGCGTCGAAGGTGTCTCTGCCTCGCTGAAATCCCGTCCCATCCAAATCAAACCAATCGAAAGGAATATTATCATGAAGACCTGGTTCATCACGGGCGCATCGCGCGGCTTCGGCGCGCTCGTCACCGAACGCGCGCTGGCCAACGGCGACGCCGTCGTCGCCACCGCCCGCAACCCCAAGGCCATCACCGACCGGTTCGGCGAGCATCCCAATCTTCTCGCCGTCGCCCTCGACGTTTCGGACGAGGCGCAGGCGCATTCCGCCGCCGAGGCTGCGATCACCCGGTTCGGGCGTATCGATGTGCTGCTCAACAATGCCGGTTTCGGTCTGATGGGTGCTGTCGAGGAAGCCAGCGCCGCAGAAATCGAGGCGGTCTATCGCACCAATGTGTTCGGCCTGCTCACCGTCACGCGTGCCGTCCTGCCGCATATGCGCACTGCTCGGGCGGGGCGGATCCTGAACATTTCCTCGATCGGTGGCTACCGCGGCGCCGCAGGCTTCGGCGTCTATTCCTCGACGAAGTTCGCGGTCGAGGGTCTGAGCGAGGCGCTCCATGCCGAACTCGAACCGCTCGGCATCCATGTCACGGTGGTCGAACCCGGCTACTTCCGCACCGACTTTCTGGACTCGTCGTCACTGTCTGTCAGCAGGACCCGGATTGAGGATTATGACGCGACGGCGGGCAAGGTGCGAACCGTTGCTGCGGGCCTCAGCCACAACCAGCCCGGCGATCCTGCCAAGCTCGCACAGGTGCTGATCGACTTCGCCGATGCGCCGAACCCGCCGGTTCGCCTGCCGCTGGGAAGCGATACCGTGGCGGCGATCGAGGCGAAACATGCATCGGACGCCGAGATCCTCGCCAATTGGCGTCAGGTATCGATTTCGACAGACTTCTAAAACGATCGCGGCCTGCCTGCGTACCGGGCGGGCCGCGATTTTGTTCAGCACATGGCCGTTGCACGAACCGCTCCGCGGATTGGCGCAAGCCTCGACGTAAAGCCATCCGGCGAGCGTCGCACGTGATTGAACGTCCGCGGCCATAGGCAGAGCATTTCGACTCCTTCAACTGAGGAGTCGAACGAT
>JAESFJ010000130.1_pt1 | contig 84516 bp, 91 predicted proteins | sample 9266161 | NCBI WGS metagenome assembly JAESFJ01 (sample SAMN14506165, study PRJNA617096) | algae metagenome | isolation source: Calothrix sp. FI2-JRJ7 and co-occurring heterotrophs from granitic desert soil | place: USA: Red Pass Lake area, Fort Irwin, California | collected 2000-06-01
TGTAATACGTAATCTTATACTAGCAGCGTTCTGAAGTATACTTGTGTTTGATAACTGGATGAGGGTGTATGTTAATCCCGACAAGGGTTTTGAGTTTCGCACCGGGAACTAGTCTAAACTCCAGTAACTATCGATGCCTCAAAAATTGGGGCGCCTGTAAATGTGTAGAGTTCCTTTATTCTGTCAGATTTTACCCGTAAACGCTCAAGTATCGACGAATTTGCCCACGACCATTGCCACGTTTCACTTTTATAAGAGAAACTACCAATAGGTGTAACAAGCGCTTCAACTTGTACTTGGGAAAGGTCATCTTGAAATTGGAGCGTTCCGACTTCTTGGTCAAAGCAATACTTGGGAAAGCTGCCAAAAGCGTATTTGTCTTTTAAATCTTCCTGCTTACGCTGGAGATTATCTATAGATTCTTCAAAAAAAATAGCAAATTCATCTTTATTCATAATTATTATCTTGGTAGGGTGCGTAACGCTATGAACAAATTTCAATTTAATTATAAGACTTGTAGCGTCACGCACCAGCTTTTAATTATGTGATTGGTGCTGCTTCTAAAAGTTGAGAGTTCAAAAATGTCCACAAACGTAAGTCTGTAAAGTCGGGTATTGCCATACAGGCGCCTATATCACATAATTTTTCTGGGTCATGAGTTGATGCTATACCGATAGTTTTTATACCTGCACCAACTGCTGACTTAATTCCGGATGGTGAGTCCTCAATAGCAATAGCATTTTCTTCCTTAACACCCAAACGTTGCGCTGCAACTCGGTAGGGTGTGGGGTCTGGTTTGGCTTTCTCTTCGTCTTCTGCTAATACTATTAATTCAAATGCGGTGCCTAATCCTAATACATCTAACATAAAGTAAGCGTTTGCACGTGGTGCATTTGTAACTAATGCACGCTTGATATTGTGCGTCTCTGTCCAAGCTAATAACTCGGTTAGTCCTGGTAAACGCTGTAAAGATGGCGCCATTTCTCTAAACATCGCTTCTTTTTCATCGGCAAATTCCACAGCTTCCTGCAATGATAACTGTGGCAAAATATCCGCGAGTATTTCCGGATTCAATCGACCACTGATATTTTTCTGGTAAAAGCTTTCATCTATATGTACATCATAGCGACTTAGCATTTTCTGCCAAGCTAAAAAATGGATGGGGTCTGTATTAACAAGGGTTCCATCTAAATCGAACAGAAGTGCTGCCAGCATAAGCTATGTAAATAAAGTTAAGAAAACATAAACTTTCTTTACATATTTTACATGAGAAACGGCGCCTATCCAAAATTCTAAGCACGCTCAACATTCATATATAGATATACAATAATTAAACGATATTGTAATATTGTACTGAATCAAAATCTACCACGTCTCCAGGTGTGAGCGAAAAGTGAATGACAGCAGATCCACTCTTCTACAAAATTTTCCAAAACCTACCAGAGCTATTTTTTGAACTCATCGGTGAAGGACAGGATAATAAAACCGGATACGAGTTCAGTGCAGAAGAACTCAAGCAACAAAGTTATCGCTTAGATGGTTTATACAAAACACGCTCAGGATATAGCTTTATGCCACTATATTTTGTCGAAGCACAAGGATATAAGGACAGTGACTTCTACAACAGCTTTTTTGGCAAAATAATGATGTATTTGACCCAAAAAAAACCACCTAACAAAAAATGGTACGCTATAGTAATCTACGATAGACGCTGCGATGAAAGAACGCTTCCACCATATTTAGAGATATTCTTACCTGTCCTACGTCGGTTTTATCTAGATGAACTTGGTAAAGACCCAAATCAATCCTTGAGCGTAGGTGTTATGTGTTTAGTTGCCAAGAAGAAAGGCAGAGAGAAAATAGGGAAATTAGCTCGACAGTTAGTAGTTAGAACAAATTCGGAAATTACCAGTCCCGCTTTAAAAGAAAAAGTTCTACAATTTATTCAAACGGTGGTAATGGATAAACTTCCAAACTTATCAGTAAAGGAACTAGAAGCTATGCTTGAGTTAGAATCGCTAAGAAAAAGCAAAGTGTATTTAGAAGGACGAGAAGAGGGACGACTCGAACAAAAAATAGAGACAATCCCTATCTTACTTGAGTTAGGGTTAACTATCGAGCAAATAGCAGAACGCTTAAAGCTGGATGTAAAAACTGTCCAGGAGAACGTTAAACAATAGGATTTTATTAAAGCGCGTTTATGAATGGTGGGCCGAAGCCCACCCTACTTTCAATTTGAACAAGTTTGAAATTGCACAAATTAGTGTGTCTCATTACTGATTGTAATGTTTCTAAAGCTACCGCGCGCACAAAATACTACTATATATATTTAGATTATCAAATAAAGACAATAGTGTTAAAATCTCGTCAATCAGAGGAGAATTTACATAAAATGTTATTTCAGATAGCCGAATAAAAAATTAGGTTAATAATGTAGAGACGTTACATGTAACGTCTCTCTGCAAAATGCATTATTTACCATCATAATAAAACAAAATTACCATTTTTTATAAGGAAGAAACTTACCAGACATAACGATTCTAACTCTATCACCTTTTGGGTCTTCTTCCTTATCCACATTTAAAGTAAAATCAATCGCGCTCATAATTCCATCGCCAAACTTTTCTTGAACTATATCCTTGAGGGGTAGTCCATATACCTGCATAATTTCGTAAAAACGATAAATAAAAGGGTCAGTTGGTACAATAGAATCACTACCTTTAATAGGATATTTCGTTAACTCAGAAGCGTAATGTGGAGCAAGTTCTAGCGCATCAACTAAAATTTTTGCTTCTTCAAGTGAAGCACTAGCTTGCCGATAAATTACAGAAGCAACCCAGACTTCATTCCTTTTCACGAGTTTGGCTAAATCTTCAAAACTTAACCCTTTCTCTTCTTTCGCTTCCAACAGTGTCTGAGTGATTTCAGGAATATGCATTTTAGTTATATTCAGAATTTACTATAGGGTTACTTGGTAATACTACCATTTATCGAAACCCGTGAGAAAGGCGCCTGCATATTAACCCTGATAATTACGTTTACATACGTATATATATTTATACATTAAACTAATTTTAGAAGTGTCCGTTTTGTTAGTGGCGCCATAGATACTTCATAGTCGGGAAACTATAATATGAGAGTAATTCCAGAAATCAATAATTTTGTATGACAGGCAAGACGCCTATCCTACAGAGCTTTACAACATATGATAAATCCGTCAAAGAACTTTAGCGTCTCATCCCTTAAGGTAAATGTTTATAATTCTGAAGCTGAGATAGCGCGCGCTGCTGCTGAAATTGTATATGAGTATCTATATAATGTGTTGCAGGAACAAAAAACAGCAAGTGTATTATTAGCAACAGGTAATTCACAGCTTAAGTTCTTAGACGAGTTGATATCACTAGGTGGTATTGATTGGTCACGGGTTAATTGTTTCCATTTAGATGAGTATTTAGGAATTTCAGGTGAGCATTCAGCAAGTTTTCGACGATACCTAAGAGAAAAGTTTGAGCGAAAAGTTCATCCCCAGGTATTTCATTATATCGAAGGAGATGCTCAACAACCATTGATAGAGTGCGCGCGTTATTCAGAATTGTTACAAACACATAAGATTGATTTGTGTTTATTGGGTATTGGGGAAAATGGGCATTTGGCATTTAATGACCCTAAAGTCGCAGATTTTAATGACCCATATACTGTCAAGCTAGTTAAACTAGACGAAGTTAACCGTCAACAACAGGTTAATACAGGATATTTTTCTAATATTGAACAAGTGCCTCAATATGCTTTTACTGTTACAATACCAACTATTTGCGCTGCTAAGAGAATAATTTGTCTGGCGTCGGGTCAACGTAAAGCTAAAATTGTGGCTCAAATGCTTCAAGGTGAAGTTACTACAACTTGTCCAGCTTCTATTTTACGCCATCAGCCGCAGGCAACGTTATTTTTAGATGTTGATTCTGCTAGTTTGATCCCCCAACCCCCCGAAATTCGGGGGGCTTAAAGTTATGATGTTTTTATAAGAAGTTAAGATTTTTATTCATTTCTTGTTCCCCCCTTATTAAGGGGGGCTAGGGGGGATTTTATGGTTATATTACATCAAATATCAGACTTCATTCATCCAGTATTAAAAAGCTCGGCGCCTACCAGCTATTATTACAATGGACAACTCCCCCGAACTGCCCTTTCAGAGGAAGTTGCGCGTGGTTTGATGCGACATTTAGAACAAGACGCGCGTTATTTTCAAGAAGGTAAAATGTATGGAATATTAATCGTAGAATTACCATCAGGTGATATTAGAGTTATTAAAGCATTCTCAGGATTATTAAATGGTGAAAGTTTTGTACCTGGTTGGGCGCCACCTATACCTGGACGCTCGGAAGTTGCATTTGACGAAACGCAGGTGCTTTCACAGTTAGATGTTATCAAACAAGAATTAATAACTTTACAACAAATGCCTGAGCATCAAGAATATGAAAACTTATCGCTTTACTTTGCAGACAGAATACAACAATTAAATACACGCCATCAACAACGTAAACAGCAACGTCAACAAAGGCGCCTGCAATTATCTAATATAAACGAAGAAGAACTTTTAGAAGAAAGTCGTCGAGATGGTATTGAAAAAAAATTACTCAAGCGTCAACGTGATGAAGCATTACACCCATTAAAACAAATTATTGAATCAGCCAACATCCGTATTACCGAATTAAAACAGCAGCGTAAAGAAATATCGCGTCAACTCCAAGCCAAAATGCACGCAGTATATTCGCTGACTAATTTTTTAGGAATGTCACAATCGTTACAGCAATTAATGCCGCAAGCACCAACTGGGACGGGTGACTGTTGTGCCCCAAAATTACTTCATTATGCTGCAACACATAATTTAAAACCTCTGGCAATGGCCGAATTTTGGTGGGGAGAGTCATTACCCAACGGTGATAAAATTCAAGGAGAGTTTTATGGCGCCTGTTCCGAACGTTGTCAACCTATTATGGGGTTTCTACTTTCAGGTTTACAGACAATAGAGCTAACGGCGCCCCCTCAAAATTTACTATACGAAGATGAATATATAATAGCTATTAATAAACCTTCTGGGTTACTATCCGTTCCCGGTCGCTACCGCAATACTCAAGATAGTGTATTAAGCCGTTTACGTAATACATTAACCGATGGCACGAAATTAATTCCTGTACATCGTCTAGACCAGGATACATCAGGAATATTACTAATTGCACGTAATTTAGATATATATCGTCAACTTGCTGTGCAGTTTCAACAAAGACAAGTTCACAAAGTCTATGAAGCTGTACTTTCCGATAACATAAATTCAGACACAGGTATCATCGAAATTCCACTTTGGGGAAATCCACAAAATCGTCCATACCAAGAAGTAAACTGGGAGCATGGGAAAAAATGCACAACTCATTACAAAGTAATGGATAAGAGTAATTATACTCGTATTGAGTTTATACCTCTAACAGGGCGCCCGCATCAGTTACGAGTTCATGCAGCCGATAAACAAGGACTTGGAACACCTATTTTAGGCGATAGGTTATATGGAAGCAATAACTCATCAGATCGATTACATTTACACGCACGCGAGCTTCACTTTACACATCCAATTTTAGGAAAATTATCTTTACAAACCAAGGCGCCATTTTAGAAACCTTCATAGAAACCCGGTTTCTTTATCGATATCTTGTAATAAAAACAACAATTTTTCATAGAAACCCGGTTTCTGGTTTCTGGAAACATAAGTATTAAAATTTACGTCTAAATATTAAGTAAGCTCAAACCTCCCTCGAAAAAGCATGTATAGAAGACGATTTCTAATGACTGCTGTAGGCGCCGGATTGGTATCATGTAAAGATTTATTCACCAATGATACATCAATAACGGTATCAAATGCCTCTGTTGCAGATGGAACTTCAAGTAGTCTTAAAGATGCTGCTCGTCGAGTTAAAAAGTTTTACGGTAGCGCTATTTCAGAGAGGGATATTGAGCAAGATAAAGCTTATGCTAACTTAATTAGTCGTGAATGTTCTGTTGCAACTACCGAAGGTGCTTTTAAATGGGTTGTTATTGAACCATCACCTGGACAATTTAATTTTGCACCAGCTGACAAGAGTATTAATTTTTGTGCAGCGAATAATATTAAATTGCGGGGGCATACACTTGTATGGCACATGGCAAGACCTGACTGGTTAGCTTATCCACCAAAACTTTCTGATGTTGAACGTCACTTTACTGCTATATTAGGACGTTATCGCAATAATAAAACGCTTTACTCCTGGGATATCGTTAATGAAGTTGTTGCAGATAGCGATAAAGAAGCTGAAGACCAAAATGGACTGCGTAAAGGTGTAAAAATTGAATATGTTCGAGATGTTTTTCAGATAGCTGCGGCAATAGATAATACAAAAGAATTTGTAATTAACGATTTTGGGTGTGAAGACGCAGGATGGAAACAAGATAAATATTTAAATCTTGTTAAGTATTTAAAGAAAAATGACGTTAAGCTCGACGCGGTTGGTTTACAAGCACATATGTGGTTTTCAAAAAACTACACATGGAACGCAACAGCATTTAGAAATTTTTTGAAACAGCTAAAAGGCGTCGGAGTCAAGCCAATTATAACAGAACTTGATGTAATTATCGACACACCATTGCCAAATACATTAGCTGAATTAGATACAATGGTAGCTGATGGCTATAAGCGATTTTTAGACGTTTGCTTTACTGAAGGTATAGATACAATTATTACTTGGGGATTAAGCGATAAATACTCATGGCTCCGTCATCCTGATTATATGCCCAAAAAGTTAGCGGGCTACAAAAACTTTATTCGACCATTGCCTTATGATGATAAGTTACAGCCAAAACTAGCTAGAAAAGCAATATTAGAATCTTTTAATTAAATCTTTTGTGGTACAGCAATTTTGCTGAATGTTGTTAGATATACTAACTATAAAAAGACACATATAGTACAATTTTTATAGTTATTTACTCAAGCTTAAAGCTTTGAGAACACAGTATATAATCGCTAAATACAACACAGGGAGTAATCGAGATGACAATCTTCAACAAAGACATTTTTGCATTGGCGAAAGAAAATAGCTTTTTCCGGAAAGAGATATTAACAAATGAACATAGTCAAATCGTATTGATGAGCGTTGAACCAGGCGACGATATTGGTGAAGAGTCGCACGATGTTGACCAAGTTTTAGTGTTTGTTGAGGGTGAAGGTGAAGCCGTGTTGAATGGCGAGCGCAGTAAGATTCAAGCTAATTCGCTGGTCGTTGTTCCAGCAGGTACACAGCACAACTTCATTAATACTGGCTCAACAGCACTCAAGCTTTACACCGTTTACGCACCTCCAGAGGAAGCACCAGGAACCCTGCACAAAACCAAAGCAGAAGCGGTTGCTGCTGAAGCTAGTAAACATTAATTATACAAAGGATGGTGTTGGTGCGTTACAGCTAGTTTAATTTTTGTTCTTAGTGTCAATTTTTTCAGGCTGTAACGCACCCTACGTATGAATGTCACTTACTTAAGCATTTGGAGGCGCCAATAAAATTAGGTAGGGTGCGTGAAAGCTATTACTATCAACCAATGTAACGAAAATTACAGTGCTTTCACGCATCATTAATACGTTAAGTAAGCGCCATTCCACCCTACGTATACATATTATTACCAGACGCTTGCTAATCCGTCAGCGCGGTAATCACTTGCAGCGATAAAAACTCCATTGTGCTTACAAATTATTTGACCGCGACCGAAAAGCCCAATATTTGAACTGTATTGTACATCATGACCGCGCGCAGAAAGTTGTTGAGCTATAAGTTGCGGAACACTCGGTTCTAAAAACACTTGAGAACCAAGATTAAAACGCCATCTAGGAGCATCTAAAGCTGCTTGCGGATTCATGCCATAATCAGCCATATTGGTTACTACTTGTAAATGTCCTTGGGGTTGCATTGCTGCTCCCATCACTCCAAATGCCCCTATAGGTTGATTGTCTTGGGTGAGAAAACCAGGAATTATTGTATGTAATGAACGTTTACCCGGTGCGTATTGATTTGCGTGTCCTGATTCTAGGGTGAATCCGTAACCTCGATTTTGTAATGCAATACCTGTATTATGTGGGAGTATTCCACTACCAAATCCGTGATAGTTTGATTGTATAAAAGATACCATCAAGTCATTATCAGCAGTTGCTAAATATACTGTTCCTCCTGTTGGTAGTCCTGGGGAAGCGAGTGGAATAGCTTTGTCTGTAATTAAAGCACGGCGCCTTGCTGCATAATTAGGGTCAAGAAAATGCTCAGTAGGTATAGCAAAGAAACGTTCATCAGCAACGTACTTGTGTAAATCAGCAAAAGCTAGTTTTATTGCTTCGATTTGTAAATGGTAACTTTCTACTGACTCTCGTAGATAATTAGATAAATTAAAACCAGAAAGAATATTTAAACCAATTAATGCGGCAATACCTTGAGTGTTAGGAGGTATTTCCCAAACTGTTAAACCTCGGTAGTTGGTAGAAATTGGCGCCACCCATTCAGCTTGATGTGTCGCCAAATCATTCAAACTTAAGTATCCACCTGTTGCATTTGCAAACTCAACCATGCGTTGAGCAAGCGCGTCTCGGTAAAAACTTTCACCACCTGTAGCAGCAATTTCCCTTAATGTTTCGGCATGAAGTTGAGAAGCCCAAATTTCCCCAGCAACAGGTGCCCTATTTTTAGGAAAAAAGACTTTTTTAAACGGTTCAAACTCCACACCAGTAAGAGGTAAAAAAATTCTTTCTGCTGCTTTCCATAATATCGATGTAACTGGCGCCACAGGAAAACCAGACTCAGCATAACGAATTGCTGGTATAAATAAAGTCTCAAATGGTAACTTTCCCCAGCGTTCCCATAAAGCACGCCATGCCGAAACGGCGCCAGGTACAGTTACAGAATGCCAACCTCTTTCTGGTACCTCAGTAAATTCAGTGAAATCTGAAAGTGTAAGATTTTCAGAACTTTTACCAGAACCATTTAACCCGTGAATTTTTCCATCCCAAACAATAGCAAACGCATCTGAACCAATACCGTTAGAAGTAGGTTCCACAACAGTAAGGGCAATAGCTGTTGCGATAGCTGCATCGACTGCATTTCCCCCTAAGTAAAACATTTCCATACCTGCCGCAACTGCATTTGGTTGACTCGTGGCAACTGCACCGCGAGAACCCATCATTACTCGTCGAGTTCCTAGGTAGGGATTAGTGGTTAAGTTATTGAATGGCGCCATTTGGTAATTACTTCGTGAAAATTACTTAATAACCTATGTGTTTATCTATAACATTACGTAACGGCTGACCAGTTCGATATCTATTTAAATTATCAATAAACAATGACACGATTCGATCATAAAGCTGTGGAGTTAGTGCTGAATTATGTGGTGTAATAAATACATTAGGTAATGACCAAAAAGGACTTTCTGGTGGTAAAGGCTCGGTAATAAACGTGTCTAATCCGGCGCCAGCAATCCAGCCTTCACGCACTGCGGTAAGTAATGCTTCTTCATCCACAATGGCACCGCGAGCTATATTAATAAAGTAAGCATTCGGACACATTGACCGTAGTACCGAAGCGTTTATTAAACCTTTGGTTTCTGGAGTTAGCGGTGTGGCAACTACCAAATAGTCTACCAGTGGAAGTAGAGATTGCCACGAATTGGCGCCGACTATTTTATCAAAATTAGGTAACGGTTCAGGATTGCGACGACTACCCCAAACATTCATTCCAAAGGCTTTTGCGCGAATAGCAATTTCTTTACCAATAGTTCCCGTACCAATAATTAATACAGTTTTGTTATATAATTCCTGTAACTCCAACCATTTGTACCAATAACGGTCTGCTTGGAGACTTTGCAACTTTTGGACATTTTTGGCATGGTAAAGCATAAAGTTCAGCACAAATTCTGCAATGGGTATAGCATGGACTCCTGAAGCGTTAGTGAGAGTTATATCACGTTCTAAAAATGTTGGTGTAAGAATATGATTTACACCTGAGCTTGGTGTTTGTTGCCAGCGATCAGGAACAGGAATTTGGACGCAGGAGCTTTTACAAATTGGCAATAAAATTACTGCAATTGATGCTTCCCAAGAAGTCATTGAAATTAATCGTTACAAATTAAACTCACCCAAAGTTGATTATCAGCAATTGAATTTATTTGCATGGCAACCCAATGCAGAATATGATTTAGTATTTTTTTCATTTTGGTTATCCCACGTTCCACCAGAATTAATCGATGCCTTTTTAAAAAAAGTATACAATTCTGTGCGTGTTGGCGGCAAAATATTTACTATTGACTCCCGTTACGAGCCTACATCAACAGCTAACAATCATACTTTGAAAGATGATAAGAATATATATATAAATAGAAAATTGAATAATGGTCAAGAATACGAAATTGTCAAAGTTTTTTATCAACCTGAACAACTTCAAGCTCATCTTATAAAAGCCGGGTTTCAAGCTGATGTCAAGGTGACAGATAATTATTTTATTTACGCAAATGGAACAAAATTAATATAAGTCAATACATTTGCAATCGGATGCAGGTATAAATTGTAAAAAATTCGCACGTCTCTACAACGCGCGAATTTGGCTACAAACGCTTAAGGGTTAAGGGTTTCGTGGCTCATTTGATTTTTTTGCTACACGCACTACTGGCCCATCATGTCTATTGGGGTCTTTTTTTTCCTTCTTAGTACCATCAGATTCTTTTTTGGGCTTTTTGCCTTCTCTATTACCCTTTTTCTCTTTCGACATAATAATAATGCTCCAATTGAGGTTATTTTAAGCTCAGACTTGCTAGAACCACTTATCAAAAAGGCGCCACTCTTTTATGGACACTCAGTAAAGCTAAACTGAGATTTATCTATCATTTCCTTACAAAGGTTCGATGGCATAGTCGTTCAGCCAACTGAATTCTTCAATCACTAAACCAATTTTCTAAGTTTTCTTTTTGGTTTTGCGATTCTCTATAAACTAAACTTAACATTTTTATTACAAAAATGCAACTTTCCTCACTCAATAACCCATCCGTTACATCCGTTGCCAGCTACCCCATACTAAGATTGCAAATAAAACTCAAACCTTTCTCTTAGTTGTTCAAGCGTTAAGTTTTGTGTCCAATATTCGACTAAAGCCCTTCCAAATGCCCATGCATTACGGTCAGGCGCCGATGTATTATCTAAAAGCAGCGTCCATAATGACCGCAAATCAAAACTAAGAGGATTTGCCCTATCTGGATTTAACAATGAAAATAATTCATATGCCATTTGCAACTTACCAATAACAATAGGTAATTGCTCTGCGGGTATCTTCTGTGCTAGTAAGTTAGCAAGTGCTGGTGAACCAGTAGACACAGTAGAAATAAATTGCAACACAGGACTTTTTAATAATGCAGTTACTCCTTGTGCTGTTGTCATTTGGAAGGTATAGTTATCAATAATCTTTGCTGCTGCTACGCTTTTGGTATCAACATCACGCAAAAATCTAGCTAGTCGCAGTTGTTTAGCTGGGTTAATTGCTTCAATTAATGCCATCGATAATGAATCTATTCCCCATCCTTCACGATTCGTTTTAATATCGCTTGTCACAACAGGTAATATGATATCGCAGTAGTTGCTAAGTAATTCTGCACGATATTTCACAGCTTCACGAATTGCAACTTCTTTTGGTTTCTCTCCATATTGCCAGTCTAATGGCAGTTTCCATTCACGAATTGGACGCAATTTATCTACTTGGGTAACAATTGATATTGTAGGTAAATCTTTTACTTCGGCTTTTATATCACGCAAAAAGTCTGCATCGATTTGTAGTGAAGGGTCTAAAACTGGAGTTACTAATAATAGTAAATCTGCTTTGTGTGTATATTCTAAGACTGTATCACGCAAGGCGCCGCCCTTAACTTGTTCATAACCAGGTGTGTCTAAAAGCGTTAATAATTCTTGATTTTCAGCTTGCCAGTGATAGCTTTGAATTTTATCGGTGCTAGGTAGTACATCAACCTCAGCTAGCTCAGATTGGAATAATGTATTTATTAAACTGCTTTTTCCGGCGCCTGTACGACCAACGATAAGAATATTAACGGGTTTTACTTCAACTTCTTCTACAGGTTGAGCTTGAATAAGGATATTGCGTAAAGTTTCGGTTTTGGGTTGTTGTGGTAATGCGGGTGTTACAGGTGTAGATATATAAGTAGATACATTAGCTTTACCACTGTAAAGAGTAACCGCTTGCTTACACAAGTTTCTTAAAGCAGCTTCACGCATTAACTGGTTTAAATTTCCCAGTAATTGCTGGTTTGCTTTATTACTATAACGTTGCGAAGCGCGTTTAGCTACCGCAGCAGCAGGGTTTAATAACCATTGTGCCGCATTCCAAACTTTTAATAACTTGCGTGCCGAAGGTTCTAGTTTTTGATAAACTTCGTATGCTTCGTATGCTTGGGCAATACTAACTTGGTTCAATGCAGGTGATAGCTTTTGCATCCAACTATCCATATCATCTACAGTTCCCCGAATTAACCCGTAAGCTTGAGGAACATAGATATTAAGCTGAGGATATTTAACATCAGGATAATATATTTGGGCAATCGCTGCGACTAAATCAAGACATCGCTGCCAAAAAGTTTGTATATCTTCCCATATCGCTACATCATTTTGCGATGCTTCCAATATTGCCTTTAAAGCACTTTCAACCTGACTTGCTCGTGTTCCTACCGCTACGGTATCACCTTGTGTCTCTAAATCGCGACTAATTTCTGCCACAACTTCTTCGACTTGCGTTAATACTGGTTTCGTCCACTTAACTAGCAACTGGCGCCAAATAACCAGCATAACAGTAAAAACCGCCCAAATCCAGTTTAGGCGCCATTCATGGATTTGCATACCCGCAGCAACTAAGAGAAAACTCACAATAGATGCGATGGGAAGTCCCAAAACTAGCCATTGCCAAAGTTGTAACCGTACCATTACCCTGTCCTTATTCAGCTTCTCCTATTGTAGGGTGCGATCAGGCTATGAGTGTTTATGACTGAATTGAAACATTTCGTTGCGTCACGCACCCTACTTCGTAACATTGAACGCAATTGATGTATCCTTTATAGCTTAGAGTCTTAGGGGTCGCAATTAGAGAGTTATTATGGAGCGTGGCATTTCGTTAATTGGTATCGTAGTATTTATTGGTATATCTTATGCTCTTTCAGTCAATCGTAAAGCAATACGTTGGCGTACTATTGCTTGGGGTTTAGCACTTGAGTTTGGATTTGCACTATTAATACTCAAGACTCCTTGGGGTTTAAGAGTCTTCAAATCTCTTGGTGATATTGTCTCAAATTTTCTGTCATATTCTGATGTCGGCGCCAAGTTTGTGTTCGGTGACAGTTATAAAGACCATTTATTTGCTTTTCAAATACTTCCTACTATCATCTTTTTCTCAGCATTTATTAGTATTTTATATCACTACGGTATTTTACAATGGGTAGTTAATGGTTTGGCATGGGTAATGATGAAAACGATGCAAACCTCCGGTGCCGAGTCATTATCTACTGCTGGCAATATCTTCTTAGGGCCAACTGAATCACCACTTATAGTCAAGCCGTATGTCGCAAAAATGACACAATCAGAATTATTTGCGGTGATGACAGGAGGGTTTGCGACTGTTGCAGGAGGGGTTTTAGGCGCCTATTTATCGTTTGGTGTGCCAGCAGAGCATCTCATAGCAGCATTTTTTATGACAGCACCAACTGCATTGGTTGTAGCAAAAATACTTTATCCAGAAACCGAAATTGCCGAAACAGCGGGCGATGTCAAAATGGATGTGAAGACTAATTATGTGAATGCAATTGATGCAGTAACGACTGGTGCAATTGATGGTGTCAAGTTAGCTGTCAACGTTGGTGTGATGATTATCGCATTTTTAGGTTTACTCGCCGTTGTTAATGCTTTACTCGGATGGATAGGAGCGCGCATTCTATTACCACATCTGTCGCTCGAATGGATTTTATCATTTGTAATGGCGCCGATAGCGTTTTTAATGGGAGTCCCGCTATCTGATTGTATGCAAGTGGGAGCTTTGTTAGGTAAAAAGACGATTTTGAACGAGTTTATTGCTTTTTTAGACTTAAAAACAGTTATTGAGAAAAAGCAAATATCTGAGCGTGGCATTATTATCGCTACCTACGCTTTGTGTAACTTTGCCAATATTAGCTCCATTGGTATCACCATTGGTGGTATTACCGGAATGGCGCCGCACCGTCAGCATGATTTAGCGCGTATGGGTGTTAAATCTATGATAGGCGGGTTATTGGCTAGTTTTATTACTGCCGCAATTGCCGGAATGTTGATTTGATAGAAACCGGGTTTCTTATTTATATCTATTCGTGAAAACGATGATTTATCGTAGAAACCCGGTTTCTTATATATTGCGAAACTTTAACAGTTGTAAATAAAGGTTAAAAACAGATATCACCTGTTTTAGTGGTGCTAAATTAATATCAAGACACCAAACAAGGCACAAACCAAATCAAAGGGCTTCAAGACAAGGTGTCTCCGGTCGGTAGCCTAAAACAAATGTTCAGCATAATTTAAATGTGGTGATGCTATCCGCGTTAGACAGCAAGCCAAATCCCAAAGCGGAAAAACAATAAAGTGCTGAGTTTGTTCGCGATGTAAACCCTTATTTGTTAACTGTTCAAGTAATCTCAAAGTAAACTAGTTTGAATCACTTTTATCGACATTAAGCCCAGTCACCTTTGATTGGGCTTAATTGTTTGTATATGTGTGTATGGTATGGTCGTCACTGACGAACTTACATTTTGAATAATTGGGCAATTGCAGCAATTAAGTAGCTTGGTTCAAAAGGTTTGGCTATATGTAGCTGAAAACCTGCATTTATTGCTTGTTCTTTGTTCGCTTCACTTGCGTAAGCAGTCAGGGCAATTGCTTTAATGTTACGATTTTGTTTTTCTGATAGTGCGCGGATACGACGTATTAATGTATATCCATCTGTTTCTTGTAGCCCAATATCACACACTAATACATGAAACTGAGATTTTTTCAATGCTGCGAGTGCTGCTTTTGCTGAAGCGACAGGAGTGACAACGGCGCCTTCTTCTTCGAGAAGAAAAAAAATAAACTCTAAAGCTGCGGGTTCATCTTCAACGACTAACACGCGCGTATTTTTTAAATCCAATTAGAAAATGCCACTGCGTCACTATCACCTACTGGACGCAAACAAACTCCAAATGGACAGGCGCCATCTTTCCTATTTTCCCATCGCTCCCAAAGATAAGTACGACGAATTAACTCTGACTGCACCTCTTCTACGTCGTGAACCCATAAAAGTTCTAACATTACATTATGAAAAAAGAAGCGGCGATTGGCTGTGCCTTGTCCAGGATGAGTATTAGGTGTGCCCTCAACTAAACCCAATGATATTAAGCGTTCAGCTTCGCAAGCACCTATGTCTGTGCAAATAAATAGATGGTCAAATTCAAAGTCCATAGACCATTGCCATTCCCTGTGGTTCATGACTATATTTCCCACTTTTGACAGGATAGTACATCTCATTATAAAGACAAAGACTATTGGGATGACAGGTATAAAATTGCATCATCTGACGGTGGGCAGCACCCCGGAAAAAGTCCATCAAATGGCGTTCAGATTCCCAGTAGCTCACCATAATGATTTCTCTGGCGCCACAAATTCCCGCTTTGACTTGGATACAACCTGGTGCTTTAACAGTTGATTGACGAATGCTGTTGAGGTGGCGCCACAACCACAAAAAGCCAGAGCTATCACGGGCAATCATACCATTCACAAAGACAACTGCGCTTGGATGTTCAGGTAGTTGGATTTGATAGAGCGAAGATTTCAACATGGTGATTTCTCCCAGAAGTGGTTAACAGTACTCAATTAGTTGAGTACTCTTACAATCTATACTCAATTAGTTGGATATGTCAATCATTAGGATTTGCGAGTTAAAGATTTAGTCAGCGACAGCGTAAACACTATCTAGTAAGGAAAGACTTCCTGGGAAATTTGCAGGAATCACGGTAGCTTTAGCATTTATACTCACTATCCACCCATGTTCCTTAATAAATCTACTCAGGTTAAAGATATTTGATATCTGCCAAATCTTTTCTGTGTCTTGACTATTTGCCCACTGGGGAATGGGTAATTTTATTTGGCTAAGACTCTCATTCCTTTGAACTTTTCCTTTATGAGAATATGGCGTAACTCCAACATTTTTACAATTGAAACAGGAGTATTTACGGTTATATTAGGGTATAATCAAAAACCTGATTAATAGTCAAGAGATTCTTTACGTAGTGAGAATGACAGTTTAATTATGAAATTATCATTAAAATGTTTAGCGGTTGTTTTGACTTTAGGAAATTTTACGTTTTTAGGTACTGCTTACTCTCAAGGAGTAAATACTGCTCAACAGATAACAATTAAATTAGCTGGTAGAGTAAATAATCAACCTTTTGCTTGCGGTCGTAATTATAAACTAGGTAAAGCTGCCACCACTGTTACCCCGTTAGACTTTCGCTTTTACATCTCTGATATTTCTTTAATTGATGCACAGGGTAAAGTTGTTCCCCTAAATCTTGCCCAAGATGGTAAATGGCAATATCAAAATGTGGCATTAATCGACTTTGAGAATAAGACAGGCGCCTGTGTGAATGGTACAGTTGAGACGCGCGATGTAGTTATTGGCACGGTTCCCAAAGGAAAATACAAAGCTGTAAGATTCTCTCTTGGTGTTCCACAAAACCTTAATCATGAAGACTCTACTCTGGCGCCTTCTCCTCTAAACTTAACGTCATTATGGTGGAATTGGCAGTTTGGTTACAAGTTTGCTCGCATTGATTTTACTTATAGACTAGCTTCCACAGGTCAAAAGCAACACGTTCATGATGAAATGGCAAAATCTCAGGGCTTTCTCATTCATTTAGGCAGTACAGGTTGTCAAGCAGAAACAACTAGTCAAAAACCCACAACGGCATGTAGCAATCCCAACAGAGCAACTATCACATTAAATAACTTTGACCCAAATAAAAACGTAATTGTTGCTGATATTGCAAAACTCTTGGCGAATGTAGATTTGAGTTATAACCAACCTGGAACGGCGCCTGGGTGTATGTCAGAACCCAATGACTTTGACTGCACTGGCGTAATGGAAAATTTTGGGATACCTTTTGGTGATAAAACTCCTAAACAAACATTTTTTAGCGTAAAGTAATACACATGCTTTATAAGTGGAAACGCTGCTTCGGTTTAACAGTGGTTTTCGCCCTGACCTGCTGTTTATCGATTGGTTTAAGTCAGGCATTATCGGCGCCTATCCCGAATAATGATTATGTCTGGGATATTCCAGCTTGGATGCCAAAACCAATTGTGCCTGCTGATAACCCAATGACAAAAGAAAAAGTTGAACTAGGTAGACACTTATTCTATGAAAGGCGCCTTTCTGTAACTGGAGACTTTTCCTGTGCTTCGTGCCATATTCAAGGAGTGGCATTTTCAGACCCCAAACCTGTTTCGGTGGGAGCAACCGGAGAAAAACATCCCCGTAGTTCAATGAGTTTAGCCAATATCGCTTATAGTTCTGTACTGACTTGGGCACATCCAGGTATGAAAAAGCTTGAAGTACAAGCATTAGTACCAATGTTTGGCGAACGTCCTGTAGAATTAGGTTTATCCGGTAAAGACAAACAAGTATTAAATAAATTGCGCGAAGACCCTAATTACCAAAAGTTATTCGCTGCTGCATTCAATGAAAAAGACAGCGTAAATCTTAAAAATATTACCAAAGCTATAGCATCGTTTGAACGCAGTTTAATCTCAGCAAATTCACCCTACGACCGTTACCGCTATGGTGGAGAAAAAGGCGCCATATCAACCGCAGCCAAACGTGGCGAAGCATTATTCAACAGTGAACGTTTAGAATGTTTTCACTGTCATTCTGGCTTTAACTTTAGTGACTCCATCAAACACGAACGTCTTGCATTTGAAGAAATAGCTTTTCATAACACAGGACTTTATAATATCGATGGCAAAGGAGCATATCCACCTAATAATACAGGAGTGCATGAAATTACCCGTAAACCATCAGATATGGGACGCTTCAAGGCGCCGACATTAAGAAATATTGAGTTAACAGCACCTTATATGCACGATGGTAGTATTGCCACACTCGAAGAAGTCATAGACCATTATGCAGCAGGAGGTCGAACGATTAAAACAGGTGAGTATGCAGGAGTAGGAAGTAAAAACCCCCTAAAAAGCAACTTCGTCTCTGGTTTCCAAATAACTCCACAAGAAAAACAAGACTTAGTAGAGTTTCTAAAAACCCTAACCGACGAATCATTTATTAAAAACCCTGCCTTCAGTGACCCACATGACGCATAGTAGATAATATAAAGCGCTCTCGGTAATTGAGGGCGCCTATTGTTGGTTTTATGAGTTAGATTTTTGATTATTTTCCAATTGCTGCACTTTCTCAACAGTTAAGCCTGTACCACTCACAATTAAATCAATATTCATTCCTTGTCGAAGCATATTTAAAGCAACCTGTTCAATACCTAGGGCTATACCTTTTTCCTTTCCTTGCGCTTCGATTTGTTGATAAATTACAGATTCTTTCATTTCGCTTACTCTGCAAGATAGCATATTGTATCTAGATAATAAGCGCTCTCGATTTGGGAGGGCGCCTATTATTGGTTTTAGAAGTTAGGCTATTGATTATGCTGTAATTGCTGTATTTTCTCAATAGTTAAACCTGTAGCACGCACAATTAAATCAATACTCATTCCTTCTCGAAGCAGATTTAAAGCAATCTTTTGTGCTTCTTGTTCACGACCTTGGGTTATACCTTTTTCCTTTCCTTGCGCTTCAATTTCTTGATAAATTACAGACTCTTTCATAATGTCACTCCGTAAAATCCGATTTATTACCTCTTGATCTAATATTAGCCCACTCAAAATAGCTGCTGATGCTGTAACATTGCTTTGTGCAGTTGCATCTGTCATCTGGTTGATTTGTTGGGCAACCTGTCGTAAAACTTGGGCACGGTCGTTTGTTTTACTCAATGCTGCAAACGGTAATAAACCAGGGTACTGCAAAAATGGGTCTGTTTTTTGCTCCCACATCCTAATTACATCGAACTCGTGATAGGCTCGAGTCAAGTTAAAACTGTTCTGCTTGACTAATTGAGATGAGGTTTCTTGCAAATAAATTACAAACTGATACATTTCCTTTTCTGGAAAGGTGCGATGACCTCGTAAACGATAATCTGTCATCCGAAATGGAATATTTCGTTTAGGTTCAGTTTGAAATTCTATGTGCATTATTTCTTTCTCGCTTTGTAGCAATATAATTGCATCTGCTCTAATTGGTTCAAGCGAAAGTTCAGATGGCTCAAGGCGGGTGAAAGTGATATCCTTCCCTATTAGCCAGTTGGCAAAGTTTGTAGAGTAGTGTTCTGCTAAAAATTTACAGACGTTATCAAACATGAGTGATTGTACTAGACGCACGGAATATATTAAACATAGTATTTAAAATTAATACATTAATAATATTAAATGTTAATTTTTTTGTTGTATTTTATAATACTTGAAACTCAATATCTTTGTATAATATTTGACTTGGCTTGAAATATGAAATTATTTTTTGTGGTTGAAGTGATTTCAATTTGTTATGGCGCCGATATGTAATTTTAATTTGGGAGTACTACATAGGCGAGGACGCCTGTGCCACAAGATTTGATGAAATATATCTTTACATAGATGCTTTGTTTCAATAAGCGATTATAATTTGATTGTTATTGCAAGTGCATCACCTTGTCGAAGTGGGTAGCTTAATCCTGATTCGTTTGCATGAGTCGGGAACGGAGGAACCATTGTTTGGGGCTAATATATATAGAGGCACCTTCCAGCCTTCGCCCGTCAGCTAACTCCGTAAGCCGTGGAAGGAACTCCCTCATGTTTGGCTGTAGCAACAGTTTTATTAGGGCGTTCTTGTCGTTGATTTTAGATTGACGCATATTATATCTATCTAAGATCGATATTTCCACTTTTCTTTGTTTGTTTCTTTATATTGGAGAGAAGTGAAAGCTGTGAAAATCAAGCCTATGTTGACTCGACTGCAAAATACTATCGGTCGGGATGATTTGATTGAGCAAATGGTACTGGCGCCTGAACCACCCATATCTATTGAAAATAAATCTAACTCAGCTAAGTTTATTGTTGGGTACAATAGTTCTCGTCAGAGTCATACGGCATTAGATATTGCTTTATGTATGGCACATCAAGCTCGGTTAGCATCTAACATGCAAATAACTGTTCAAGCAGTTTATGTAGTTGAAGATAATCAAAACTGTTATATACAGGATACGCATTCAAGTCTAAACAAACCTGCATACGATTATCTGGCTTCAACATCTGTATTAACAGAGGTAAGGCTTAAAAGCGAATGTCTAACGATAATGGAACAAACTGATGCTATTCTTTGTCAAGCCCGAAGTTTGGCAGAAGAGTGGCAAGGTGATTTTAGTTGCCTTTTACGGTTTGGATGTGTAGCTTCGGAACTTCAGCAAATTATTAAATCAGAAGGCGCCGATGTATTATTTTTAGGTTGTAATTCTGCGAAGCACCCTATTATTAAATCTTTTCGTGCTGATTTACGGTGTACTATTTTGGGTATTCCTAGTTCGATTGATTGATGGTAAGGTGGGCTTCGGCCCACCCTACAATTAACATGGTTTAGCAATGACCACACCATAAGCATCGCTTGGTAAATATTGTTCAGCTGCTTGCATTAAATGCGTACAAGTTTGTGCTTGAATACGAGCCGGATACTCGAAAGCTGGTTCTAAGGCGCCTACAAGTGATTGATAATAGCCGTATAAACCTGCTCTGTCGCTAGGAGATTCGTTGGCAAAAACAAATCGCTTGGCAACCTGAGAACTAATACGCTCAAGTTCTGAAACACTGACTTTGCTGGTAGAAACTGCTTGAATATGTTGAACTATAGCATTTTCTACTGCTTCTATATTTTCTACTGGACATTGCGCTGATATATAAAATATCCCCTGATGCTGAAAGTTCATATTGCTGGTGCCGATGTGCGATACTAACCCTTTATCTTCTCGTAGGTCGCGCACCAACCTAGATGTACGTCCATGTCCTAAAATCGCTGCTAGTACATCTAATGCGTATGTGTCGTTCAAATCTTTTAATCCAGGCACTCGCCACATTAATGCTATACGCGCTTGCTGTAAAGTTTCATCTATATATGTACTGCGAACTATTTTTTTAAATGGTGCTTCGGAATAACTTACTGTTTGTTGTTGATTATCAACTGGCTGTCTACTATTACCAAATCCTAATACTAAAGTATCAATTAACTCTTCGACGGGTAAATTCCCTACAACTACTGCCGTCATTGACTTTGGTTGATACCAGTGTGTGTGAAAATCTCGCATTTGCTGCGGTTGTAGTTGAGATATTACCGTTTGTGGCCCCAATACCTGACGACGATATGGTGATTTTTCAAAGGACATCTCCATCATTCGTCCAAACATCCGGCGCCGAGGATTATCTTCACTGCGACGTATTTCTTCTAAAACTACTAACCGTTCACGCTCGAATGCATCATCGGGTATTAATGGATTTAATACCACATCCATTTGTAGTGGCGCCAGTTCGGCAAAATCTTTAGGAGCGCAAGTTAGGTAATAATGCGTATAGTCTTGACTTGTGGCAGCGTTCGTAACGGCGCCTCGTTGCTCTATTCTTCGTTCAAATTCTCCGCTTTGCAATCGCTTGGTTCCTTTAAATATCATATGCTCAAGGAAATGAGCCATCCCATTGATTGCATCAGGTTCTAAATAACTACCGACATTCAACCATAAGTTTAAGTTTATAGCATCAATGGGCATTTGCTCCGCAATAACAGTCAAACCATTAGGTAGGTGATGTACTTCAGGGGCATTGAGGCGAGGTAGTCTCGCTAGGGTTGAGGAGGTCATTGGGTGTTTTCGCTTTTGTTCTCTATAAGTCTATTCTACTTACGGACTTTATATTTAAACATTTCACGAAAAGATATAATTTAATTACTAGATAATAAACGTGAATGTAAGAATGGTAAATACACCCAGTTTCTAGGACTAAGCTTTAATTTATTCCCCAGAATAATTCATTTGCATCTCTTCTAATTTTTCAATCGATGGATAAAGGCTCTCTTTTATGTTAGAATTATCTAATATCGGTTTTAAGTCATTTTCAACCTCAAATTTAGCGTTTACACTCGTTGGTGGCTTACTGGTGTTTGCTTTCTTGGCGTTTGATATAATTGGCGCCTTTTTAAAACTGACGTTATTTGCTTGGATTGCTTGATTATCTAACTGTAAAATTTTTTTCTCCCAAGTAGCAATTTGCTGATTTGCTTCTTTGTATAAAGGACGCTCTTTACCTATTAGTTTTGCTTCATTGACTGCCATTTTTAGAGATATCTCATCATTCTTAGAAGCTAACTTTTTCGCTTCCTCCAAATATGTACTATCTTCTAAAACAACAATTTTCTTTTCTGTCTCCGTGATTAACTTACGTGCGTCTTTGACATATGGCTCAGAAATTACCATACTTGCTTCTACTAGTGCAGAACGCATATCGTCTAGTTTTCCTGAGTTGGCAAGCTTGCGCGCTATATTTAGTTGAGATGATTCGTCGCTTTTATCATCATACACAATATTATCATTATTATCTGTCTGCAATTTTTCAGATGCTGATTTTTTCTCGATGTCTCCTTTCTCACGGTCTTCACGGGCACCTTGAATGTGACGTACTAATTCATAATATTTTGTACTAGCCCAGTATTCATTCTCTAATCTCTGCAACTGTTTCGCTTTGTTAAGAGCTGCATACCAGTTTTTTGAGTCATCGTCAATTTCTGCTAAGGCAGCAGCATGTATACCTTCCGCTTGCGACCATATTGACCGCCAAGTTTTTATTTGCTCACTAGCTGTTTGAGAAGCAGAATGATTATCGGGAATTATGAGCGCTAGTTCTATGGCTTTGTTTATGTCTCCTTCGTTAAATGCTTTTTGACTCAGATGCATTATTGACTGTGACCAGCGTTCTATCAAGTTATCTGCGTTGGAACGCAAGGGGTTGTCTTGGGGTATTGTGTTTACTAATCGAATTGATGAAGATAATTTGGCGGGGTCTTGGTCGTCAACTGTTGTTGTTGCACAATATATAACTGCCGATGCGGTGTCTAAGGGGGTTTCGGCGACACAGTTGTTTTCTTGTGGGGACTTTGCTAGAAAAATAACGGCGCCTGCTCCTAGACCTCCTGTCGCTAGGAGGATACCTAATATCCAATGCCACCATCTTGTAAATGGTAAATATCGAATGTTCATACTTCACGCTCTACCGAGATTTTATTGTGTCTATTTAGTATTCCCGGTCACTAAGGGAAAATCACTATAACTTGGCTATTTTTTTAACAGGGACGGGAGGAAAAGCTTTTTACCACAGAGACGCAGTAGAGACGCGTTCACGTAGTGTCCCGCTCTTAATAATCGCGTCTCTACACAGAGGAAGAAAAACCGCAAAGGTCACAAAGGACACAAAGAAAAGAGTAGGAAGAGAGAACACACCAAAACTTATGACACGAACCACTAATACCGTTTCTCGATGAAGATGCGCTTTATCCCTGACTGTAGAGATTGACATGTCAATCTCTACGGGATTTATTTGGCGCAACTTTATGCAGAATTGGTATAAGTTATTTGGGTTAATCACTGTCATGAGTCTTGTTTTAACCCATATTCCGCACTTCAGAATGTCGCATAAAATACTACACAATTACTTGCTGGCATGAGTAAATAAAAATACTAAAATGTTCTAAGTAAGCTTAATCCTGCATTTAGCGAGAAAACTCGTAAAAATAAAATAAAAAACGCACAAAATATAACAACTATAAAAAATATTTTTTAAATATATTATATAAAAACTATACTCTATATATAAGTATTTTAGCGTAAAAAGATATTCTCAACATGTAATTACTGGATGGCGCCTAGAATTAAAGGGCTTGTGTAATGGAATTGTTTTGGTCACTAATCAAAAGCGTCAAAGAGCTTCCGTTTTAGAACCAAGTCACACAAGCAGAAAATTGAATCTATATTACCCCAAATTGTTATGTCTTTTATTTGACGCACGTATCAAAGTTTAATTTAATCATATTTAGTTATAAATTTTACACAAAATTCAATAAGTATAAAAAACGTCTCTACTATAATTTACCTCCTCTAACTAAAGGTAGATGATTTAAGTGGAAATATACGTATTTTGACTTATATCAATAAGTTGCGACAAACTTTAAAATATTTAAGTAACACAATTATATTAGAAGGGGCAATAATTATGATAGGTGTTCTTTGGGGTGTTGTTGTAGTTTTATTGGCTTTTTGGGCTATAGGTTTAGCGCTTAATATTGTAGGAAATCTAATTCACATAGCATTGGTTTTAGCTATTGCTATTGCTGTTTATAACTTTTTTAAAGCGCGCGATGTATAAGATAAAACAAATTTGAATTTATTTACATGAGCCAAACAATTATCGTTACGGGTGGCGCCCAAGGTATTGGCAAATGCGCTAGTCAATATTTCTTGAATCAGGGTTATAATGTTGTAATTGCCGACGTTGATGTTGAAGCTATTAAAGAATGTTTAGATGACTTTAATCAGTTTCAAGAACATTTGCTAGTTATTGAAACTGATACTTCTCACGAAGAATCTGTAAGAAAATGTGTTGAGAATACAATACATAAATTTGAAGACATTCATGCACTAGTTAATAATGCTGGTATTTCTAATCCAAATAATGCACCAGTAGAACGTTTATTATTAGAAGATTGGCACAAAGTTATCGAAACTAATTTGACTGGCTACTTTTTAATGTCAAAGTATGCTATTCCTCATTTACGTCAATCAAAAGGCGCCATCGTCAATATAGCATCAACTCGTGCATTACAGTCTGAGCCAAATACAGAAGCTTACGCTGCTTCCAAAGGAGGAATAGTCGCACTTACTCATGCTTTGGCTATAAGTCTTGGTTCAGATGTTAGAGTTAATTGCATTAGTCCAGGTTGGATAGATGTTACTCAGTGGAGTAAAGCTAGTCGAAAAAAAGAATCTAACATTCGAGAAATTGATAATCTGCAACATCCTGCTGGTAGAGTCGGAAAACCAGAGGATATTGCTTTGATGATTGAATATTTAGTTAGTAGTGCAGCATCGTTTATTACAGGACAGAATTTCATAATCGATGGTGGAATGACAAAAAAGATGATTTATGAAGAATAATTCAGGTTTATTAATCCCAATTTTCAAATGCATCGCTTGTGGAACGCACTACTGCATTTAACTGTTCGCGTCGCGTTTCAAAGTTGGCGGCAATAGATATTAAAATAATACCTACGCATAACCCTATTATCCACTTCACAAATGCGTACCGTAAGCTGAGAATTACAAGTTGATAAATTCCTGTCATCAAGAATGTAGCTGTACCAATGTAAAGAAATGCCCGTATTCGCAACGCTAACCCAGCAAAAATTGCTACTAAGCTTAATATACCTGGAATAATTGTAGTGTCTTGATGGAATATCAAGGCATACCCAGATATTATACCGCTACCTATCATTCTTAAGGTATGGCGCCCTGTTTTTGATTGAGGTAATTTTATCTCTGGGTCGAATTGGGCTATATATAATAACGATAAACCAAATACTGTTACATACCATAGTCCATCAGTTAGGCGCCAATCATAAAACCAGCGCATTAATGCCCAGTTTACCAGGATAAGACTAAGATAAGTTAACCGGAAAGTGTTTCCTAACTTGCCTAGGAATATATAAAAACATGCTGTAATTAATATAGTTACTGGGTAAACTTGTGACCAAGTTAGCGATAGCACTAGTAACGGCAAGACATAAGCAGCATTTCTCCAAGGTTTTCGTGACCAACCCAAACTCTTCCACGGTAATATATAGATAAAATAGGCGCCAATACAACATATAGCAGCGTTCCAAGCTACTAACTCTTGAGTAAATAAGCGCGCGATTGGTAAGTCTCGTAGTAATATTACTAATGTGATTGCTTGTATTAAACCCAGGTAAACCCAAACTTCTTTTGCTACTTCTTCCTCACGTGTGGAAGTAGCACCCCGACCTTGAAAAATAGCATACCTTGCTAAAAATGTACCCGTTGCTAACCCAATAAAGCGGTTTATATTTGTTGGAGTTGCAATTGCCATTAATAATAAACTGCTACTCCACACCCAATGAAAATTTGCTATTGCCGTCACTTCTAACTGCGTTAGGTGTAAAAATTCAGTCAACCAAGGCGAGAGAATACGATATATATATAGTATTATCGCACCCAATGCTGACATCGCTATCAACCCATCTCCATAATATCCTCCCTTTTGTTGCAGCATTTGGTAAAATAGCATTTCGTAGAGAGAAATTGAAACTCCAATCAAACCTACGTACAGTAATGGTTTTAAGCTGTTATACCTTCTACCAACACCAATTACAATTACTGCCACTCCAAACGTAAATAAACCTGTCCAGCTACTAAACGTGTTGAACCGTAATATAACGCTGAACGCAGCATATATAATAGGTAAAACGTGGAAACTATTAGGAAATTGTTCTAAACGATGGCGCCGTTTCCACCATTCACCAAATAATTGAGCAGTTAAACCAAGGGCAATATTTGCCACAGCTATCTTTATTGTGGTTTTACCGCTAAAAGCTAAAGCCTCCGCCACTATTAATTCTAACCCTAAACCAATACCATAGAACCCTCGGTTAGTATGTTGGCGCCAAGTCCGAAATAATATTGCAGCAGTTGTAATAGCAGTCGCAGCTAAATACAAAATTCCAGCTTGAGCAACACCAGAGTATACTAACACCGAGTGAACCGTTAGCATTAATAATTCGGCGCCGCACAATAATAATGCCCATTTTTGAAACGCAGCAGCGTATAAAGTGCTGAGTGCTGAGTTCTGAGTGCTGAGTGCTGCACGTATTAACCATAAACTTAAAACATTAATTGCACCAACTAAAAGCCAAGCATCTAACCCGTGCAAATTAAATCTTGCAACATCCCATAATAAAGCACTTTCAAACATCAGCGCAAAACCGACGGTGACTATCGCAAACTCTACTTGTTTTAATAATAAATTTGTATTAATTACCATTAAAACTGTTGCAACAGCCAAACTAATGACGCGAACTTGAGGTACAACTAAAGTTAGAAATTGGGAAAGTCCAACAGCTAATACACTAGATACGCTTATTATTGGGCGCCGTGTTGCTTCTGTGCGGCTACTAATTGCTGTTAAAGTTATAGGTACACTCAGCCATGTTAGTCCCCATTTATCTTGCTGTGGATAACTACTATATATATATGATGTATGTGACCATAGTAGAGCAAAGCTAACGATAGCTAATGCATAACCAATGTGTAATGCACTACGGCGCCATATTCCCTCACCAACACTATACAGCCATTCTGCCACCATCAAAACTAATAATATTACTGCCCAGTATTCTGCTTGTAACGTTGGCAGGCGCCAGTTGATGAACGAGCATAATGTTAAAATGGCGCTAATGTGGGTCAAATATATAAATGATATAGCAACAGTAGAACGTCGTTTTGTGAGAACTGCAAGAGTAATGGTGTTTAGCAACAGATTTAAAGAACGTATTACTGGATAATGAAAGCTAATAGAAGCTAATATGACTCCAAAGCATAAATTAACAGCTTCTCCAAACTTCGCGACTTTCAACTTATTACTTGAACGCAAATACTCAGTTAAACCTACCATCCCCACCAAATAAGGGAATAATCCTAAGCTTAATAGTACCCATGCATCATTGTAATGCGTAACTGAAATTACGAACACAATAATATTACTTCTAACACCAACTGGAATAATTCTCCACAACAACCAATTAGCTTGTAATCCAATTGTAAAAACAGCAGCGTAATCAAAATTATAACTATATAACTCTAAACGGCGCCAAAAATACCATAAACTTAAACCACTTACAGCGAGTGCTTGTATAGGATGTGTTATTACCGAAACTGCCCAGCCTATAAATAATAACGTGGCACCAGCGAATTGCCAGCCAGTACTTTGAACATTATCTGAGTCTCGCATCGATAACCAAACAGCTAGCCATCCGCAAATTCCAATTGCCAACCCTAATAAGGTAATATCAATACCGACGACAAATATAGCTCTAAATAACAGTAATAATAATGAGTAAATAATTACAGATACAGGTAGATTAATTTGCGTAGTACTTTGTTTACTATTCTCGTGTGGTTTATATAGCGTTTGATATACAGTTAAAAGACTAGTTCCAATCATTCCGATATAAACTGCTACCAAAGGAAACCCCGGTATACTCCACCCTGAATGTAAATATGACAATCCTAATATTTGAAGGCGCCTAAAGAAAGGATTTGGCAAATTGGCAGCAAATAAACGGCTGTTACCAATTAATATAGTAATCATCGTCAAAATAACTGACGCAATCACAGCAAAAATAACATCAGTTCCAGATTGCCACAGTTTAAACCCATCTATTGCCCAAAAATTAACGGGTATTAATAACTGTGTGACAACTAACAACGCAGTTGCAGTTAAGCTTAAACTAGACTGCTTGCCTGCCCAAAAACTGGCGCCGAAAAAGCTAAGTGTATAAGCAAACAAAACTCCATACTGTCCAGCAGCAGGAAACCTATCCCACTGACTACCAGCAAGTAACCCCGATGAAACAACAACCAAAAACATCCCCAAAAACAATAACCAGCGCACACTAAGTTCAGCCATCAAAGACTGAACCATACTAGTGACAAAACCTGGTTCTTTTTCAGGCAGCGGTTCTGGTTGCGGAGACGTTGAAGGCGCCGGAGTTACCTTAACTAACCTTTGCTGTATATTATTAGTTACCTCTACAGGCTTGTGCGCTGTCTGTAATGGCAAAGTACAAACACAATACTCTCGGCATATTAACCTAACTTGAGAGTCAGAAATTAGACCTAATTGTAACCAAACATCTAACCCTTTCAACAACTCCGGGTGGTCAGATGCAAGTCTAACGTGAAGTAAAAACGAACGGTCGGACAAAGCCATATAAATGCTACCACAATAAAGATATAATAAGATACATAAAACTTACCCAGACAGGTAAAAACCCTCTGAACAATTTTTGCATCTATTATCTGAAATCTTCGCTGGCTTAAGATTAGTTTTCGGGTTCGTTTGTGACAGTTTGTGGTATTGGTATTAACCGACCTTTTTAATTTTCGGTTATCCTAACAACCTTGTAAATGTTGGGTGAGTAAACTAAAGTGTGTTCAGTAAGGATTGGTGCTTTGATTACTCAACAGCAGTTTGGAATCCCCAAGCTGAAGAAATTTTGTGGCAACCGAAGTTACAAGAAGATAAAGTTTCGCAAACGGGTGGCAATAATGTTCGCTACGCACGCGGATTAAAGGGTAAGTTAGTCAAGCAGTTTTGTGACTTATTGCAAGAGAAACTACCTTATTGCAACATTCGTTATGCTTTTTGATGGTATGGAACTAACCTTTAGATAGATAAAAAATCATTCATGACTAGATTTTTGATAGATGTGGTGGGCGTTGTGAGTTCGTAGTATAAGCTCAAGAACTAAACAAAGTACACCCAGGAAGAGAGCTATGAGCGAAGAAGATAAAAACAAGAAAGCAAGCGAAAGTGACACCCAAGCAGGTGGTGGATATCAAACAACTATTGATGAAGAAACCCGCAGAACAGGTGTAGCTTCCAAGACCGATGCTAAACCTAGTGCAATGCCAGAGGCACCAGAAAACGATACTGTTGTTGGTAGCCCTAACCAAGGTACCGACTCTCGTTAGTTTTTTCCGTAATCTGAATTAACTCACATTTTAGCGAAGTGGATATTGCGTACAGAAGCGTTGATATCCACTTATTTATTTCTATATTAAATTAAAGTAACTTAAATTAAGTTATATTAAAAATCTTTCATGTTATTTTCACTGAGATTTTATGTAACATACCTATACTGGGAAGTGTAAAGGATGTTGCGTAAAAAGTGTGAATAACGTATGAGTGCGGTACAGTCGGTTAAAAAAAACATAAAACCAAGGTTAAATTCTGCCTTTAAAGATTTAATGTCTGTGCATTGGTGGATGGCAGCTTGCTATTTAGTGCTGTTTGCCACTGGTTCTTTTATGGCAAAGTTAGCGCGTGAGGTACCTATTCGCTCACCACTTTATGATTTTCACAAGTCCATTGGTGTGCTAACAATGGCTTTATTGACTTGGCGGATTTTAACTTTGCTGCGCGTCTGGTTTCGCAAATATACTAAAAAGGTGCCGAAGTTGACACTGGAATGGTGGAGAATTTTTATACTACACACAACTTTATATTTATTTATGTGGGCTGTACCTGTTACAGGATTTTTATTATCAAATTCATTTAAAAGCAATAATGTTAAGTTCTTTGGAATTGTTTTACCCGACATTTTTCCTCAAAATAAAGCGATGGTAGATGTGGGACGTAGTATGCATTTCTGGCTATCTTATACTTTTATGGCTTTTGTGGTCGTACACATGCTCGTATACTGGAAAGTGCTTCGCGCGAATTGGAAGCGGTTTATGAATTTTGTAAATAAAAAATTCGCGCTTTAGCCCAGTAGACATATAACTTCTTTTTCTTTGTGTTCTTTATGGTTTTAGTCCCTCTAATTTATTGTTCCAGAGAGGGACTATTTTAAAATTACAATTTGATTTTTTTTTAAAGTATTATTTACACATTTTAATTAGTAATACAACTTGCAGACATTATAAGGTGTAAAAGTTAGTATAGCTAATAAGCTTTACAATTTAGCTTTGCTCTTATGTCTTCAAGTATGTCTGGAAGTATACAACAAACATGAAAATAAAAAGTGTAGTATTACTAACTTTTTCAATTATTAATTTATCTATTAATGTTGCAATTGCACAACCAAAAGTAAAAACTTAAATTAAAAGATGATTGGAACAGGCATCCCTGCCTGTTCCACAAGATTAACAAAATTCAATATTTAATTTTTGTGGGTTATCTGCTGGAGTCTCCTGTTGCTGATTTGTCGGCGCCTTCTACTTCAGGTTTTGTGTATTTACCTGGGTATTTTTTCTGGAAGTATTCTTCGAGTACTCTTAACGCCATTGGTCCACAGAAGTCTCCTCCGTGTTGACCTGAGTTTTCACCGAAGGCAACTACAACTATTTCTGGCTTATCGAATGGTGCATATGCACCAAACCATGTGTGGTTCGGGCGCCCAACACCGGCTTCAGCGGTACCACTTTTTCCTGCTGCGGGTGCAATTGTTGCTAGGTTTAAGCGCTTACCTGTTCCTTCGGTAATAACTTTGCGTAAACCGTCGCGTAGCACTTTGACGGTAGAATCTTTCATGCCTATCGAAGTTGATAATTTTAAATGTACTCGCTGGTGGGAACGCACTTAACGCACGATTTACAAGCGGATGTTCTTTACCTTGTAATACTTCCCAATCTTTTTGACTGACTTTCTGCTTCGAGAATATATTTGGGTCAAAACTGGGATTGGATACCATTGCTAACACTGCCCCGTTATTTGGGTCAAGTGCTACGATGGCGCCTCTTTTTCCTGTTGCAGCTAACACCTTTGCTGCTGCCATTTGTACATCTAAATCAATAGTTAGGTGTAAATCGTTACCAGCTTTAGCTTGTTTCTCATCTAACACTTTCTGTGGTCTTCCGGCGCCGTCTACTTCAACTTCTTGACCACCCCACTCACCGCGCAACATCTTCTCATAAGACTTTTCTACTCCCATCATAAAAACCCAAGGGTACTGCGTCCTTGGCAGCAGCCAGGACGTAGGGGAATTGGGAGTGGATAACGTGTTGTCGCTAATAATTTTCCATTCCTGTCAAAAATATTACCGCGTTCCGGCTGTTTGGATATAACGCGAACTCGGTTGGCTTTAGCTCGGTCGCTAAAGGAATGTCCTTGTATAACCTGTAAATATGCCAAACGTGCCTCAATACCTACTGAAGCAGCCAATGTAAATATAATTAGGGCTATGGACTGGGCGCCGCGCGTCCAACCGTCCGTCCTTCTTTTTTCTTGCCTAGCTGGTTCTTTTCGAGTAAAGCCATAAAAGTAACTGTAATTTTAATAATATTGTTATTTATATATGACTGAGGTCAGTTTCATCGGGCATTTAATCAATAAGATTGGAATGGGTGTTTTTATTATTGATGGGTACAATAAACCAAAGAGCTATTTCTTGTCTGCCTAATAGGCTACATAAGATAGGTTTAAATTACGTATTAATACTGAATTATGGGTTATGTGGCAAGCTGTCAGGGATAATCAGGGTAATATGACAAAAACTAGATTAGTAGATGTGGAACTGCAAGGAGCTTTCAAGTTTTTTAACCAAGAACCAGCAGTACACGGCATAGATTTAGACGTAAAACAGGGTGAGTTTTTTAGTATTTTGGGTCCCTCTGGTTGTGGAAAAACAACAACATTGCGAATGATAGCAGGATTTGAAACTGTTGACGCAGGTAAGTTGTTTATTCGTGGAGAGTCTATGACAAACGTTCCACCTTACAAAAGACCTGTTAACACTGTCTTTCAAAGTTATGCTTTGTTTAATCATTTAAACGTTTGGGACAACATCGCATTTGGTTTACGTTTGAAAAAACTACCAAAAGCAGAAATCCAAACTCGTGTTAAAGACGCATTAGCGCAAGTCAAAATGGAGGGGTTTCAAGCTCGTCATCCTGCCCAACTATCGGGTGGACAGCAACAACGAGTTGCTTTAGCACGTGCATTAGTGAATCGTCCAGCTGTTATATTACTCGATGAACCACTCGGCGCCCTCGATTTAAAGTTACGTAAAGAAATGCAGTTAGAATTATCGAACCTGCACAGAGAGCTAGGGTTAACCTTCATCATGGTGACACATGACCAAGAAGAAGCACTCTCACTCAGTAATCGTATTGCCGTAATGAATAAAGGCAAAGTCGAGCAGATAGGCACCCCAGCAGAAATTTACGAACAACCCCGAACAGCATTTGTCGCTGATTTTATCGGTGATACTAACCTGTTCGCTGGTCAAATCGTTGACATCGACGCTAATAATTTACAAGTTTTAACAAAACAACAGCTAAAGATAATCGTTAGTCGTACAGAACACTCACCCAGAGAGATACAGCCAGTAATAGTTAGCGTGCGTCCAGAGAAAATTCAGCTATCGCTATATAAACCCAGCGTACAAAAGAATTGCTTTGAAGGACGACTCATCAATGTCATGTATTTGGGAACTAGAGTTAACTACGTAGTTGAAATTGCACCAACAATTCACATTACCGTAATGCAACCCAACACAGCAGGCATAATTCCCGACCCAAACACCCCCATATACGCATGGTGGTCAGAAACCGATTGCATAGCGATTAAAGAGTAGGGTGTGTGACGCCATTAACAATTATCAAATAAAACGCAAAAACAAGTAGCGTCACGCACCAGCACCAATTACCAATTAGGAATAAAAAAATGTATAGAAGAAATTTAATAAAAGCCTTATTAAGCTTATCGGGTTTATCGTTAGCTGGGTGCGGTTGGAAACTTGGCAATGTTCGAGCCAACGCGACTACATCCGAACAGCGCGACCAACTATATTTATACACATGGACACAATACGCCGACGATAAAGAATTACTCAAAACCTTTACTGCTCAAACAGGGATTAAATTATTTGCAGACCTGTACGAATCTAACGATATCATGCAGGCAAAAATCCAAGCAGGGGGAGGAGGCGCCTATAGTGTAATCTATCCATCTGACTACGTAGTACAGAAGATGGTAGAAAAAGGATTACTAAACGAAATCAAACATAATTTACTAATAGGGGTCGATAATTTATTTCCACAATTTCAAAATCCTCCTTACGACCCCAACAACCGTTACAGCATACCCTTTACATGGGGAACCACAGGTTTTATCTATAACTCAGAAGTGATCACAACACCTCCGGATGACTGGGATTACTTGTGGAAAAACCGTGAAAAACTCAATCAAAAAATGACTTTACTCAACGACACCCGCGAAGTCTTTGGAGGAACGTTAAAAATGTTGGGTTATTCCTATAACTCAAAGAACGAAAGCGAATTGAAACAAGCATACGAAAAACTCAAAGAACTAAAACCATCACTTTCTGGCTTTGATACAGATGCTTGGCGAAACAAAATCTTAGCTGGAGACTTACTTTTGGCAATGTGTTACTCCAGCGATGCCATAAAACTCACCAAAGAAAATCCCAAACTACAATACGCAATACCCAAAAGCGGAACCTCCTTGTGGACAGACACACTTGCCATATTAAAAAGCGCACCAAACCCAACAGGCGCCTATGCGTGGATAAACTACTTATTACAACCAGAAGTATCAGCACAGCTTTCCCTACGTCAAAGTCTAGCAACTCCCAACCGTGCAGCATTTGAACAACTACCGAAACAAATACAAACCAAACCCACCCTATTCCCCAAAGAAGAAGTACTCGCAAAATGCGAACGTCTCTCTCCCATAGGTGAAGCAGAAGAAATGTATGAGCGCTATTGGACTCAACTCACCAGCGCGTAAGAGAGTTAGGAGTTAAGAATAAAATTATGTCAACACAATATCCATTACCTCAAACTGTCGAAGTCGGAAAAATACAGCGCACGAAACCAAAAATAAAATGGTTAGAACCATTTTTACTACTGGCGCCAGCAGGTATTTGGCTCATACTACTATTAGTACTGCCAACATTAATTATCTTCGAGTTAAGTTTAGTACCAGGTATACGACCAGGAGATATAGTCAACCCAGGTGGCATCACAGACTACAACCAGTTTCTAGACTTTCAAAACTGGCGCCAAATCGGGAAAGCGCTAGTAACAAACTACACTCGTATACTTGACCCTATTTATCTACAGGTAATTAGACGTTCATTCTCATTTGCCCTTGGCACAACAGCAATTTGCTTAATTTTAGCCTTCCCTGTCGCTTACTGGATAGCTCAACTAGTGCCGCAACGATGGCGAAATTTTTTCTTAATCGGATTTGTACTACCATTATGGACTTCTTCGTTACTTCGTAGTTATGCCTGGATAACAATTTTGCGTCCTACAGGTTTACTCAACACTATATTAAATAGCTTCGGCCTGCCTACACTAAATATCCTTAACCAAAATACTGCCGTCTATATTGGCATGACTTATAGTGCTTTACCTTATATGGTGTTAATTTTATATGCCTCACTCGAAAAATTAGATAAACGTCAACTCGAAGCAGCAGCAGACCTCGGCGCCAATCCTGTACAAGTGTTCTATAAAGCAACATTACCACAAGTGATAACCGGAGTAGCAGCAAGTTCATTTTTAGTATTTATCACCACACTAGGAGATTTCGTCAACCCTGAACTACTAGGTGGCGCCTCTAGCATGACAAGCGCCCGTTTGATATACAATCAATTTTTGGGAGCAACGCAAAACTGGGGTTTTGGGTCAGCCTTGAGTATGGCACTAATAATGATAGTAAGTATCGCTATCGCATTGCTGATAAAATTTGGGGAAGCGGCGCCGAAACGTTAACATTATAATTACCCTTGCCAAATACACGGCCAAATGCATGGTCAAATACGTAGGTTGGGTGGAGCGACAGCGTAACCCAACAAAAGCAAGATAATTTTAGAATCTATTTTTGCTTATCTACGCAGCGTCGATAAAAACTACTTAATGTCGATATAGTAATACCACATTCAATAGACATATCTTTCCAGGATTGTTTTGCCAACCTGGCTCATCTAAAGATTTTAGTTTGTTTTTGTTATGGCGCCTGATAGCATCTTTAAAACGTTTATCCAAGATATAATTAGCCCAAGCAAGAACTTTGCCTTGTTCAGGCTTATAATTTTCAATTTTGCGAGAAATATAAAGCCATGTTTCTTGCAATACTTCAGTATATACATCATTGGGATAGTTATATCTGCCTCGACAAAATAATTTCTCAGATTGTTGGATGCTAGATATAAGAAACCATTGTAGAGACGTTACATGTAACGTCTCTACATACGTTAACCGAGCAGTATTGCAACAGGTGCCAGCTTCGAGGGTGTATGAAAGCGTAAACAAATAAAAACAATTTCAAAAGAAGAGTGTACCAGATACAACCAATTCACACAATTTTTATTGAATTAATTGAACTAGTTTAGGACTTACGCTGCATAAACGATTTAATAAATCATCAGCTACACTACCAAGAGGTTTAGTTTTATCAAGCAAACGTTCGTTGCTAGTTTTTTCTTGACGTGGTGCGTTTAGAATTTGCTCAATAGCAAAACTAATAGCCTCACGATTATTAGGATTAGTTCTGATATATAGTAAATCTTTTATATCGCTTGGAATTTCATAGCCTTCAGGAACTATTACAAGTACTTGTTTACCTAAAGCCGAAGCGCAACCTAACTCAAAAAGTACATTAGCGCTTGAAGTTGCTGTACCTAAAATACCTATTACTAAATCTGAACGATTAATACCATCTATAATTTTATCGGTAATTTTAACGGTGCCAGGAGCAAATCGAGCGGGGTCTAGAAGATGAATATCATTTTCCTGTAGTGCTTCTAACAACCCTGACAAATCTGTACCAGCAGGAACTGATAAAAAGCATCTCAATTGTCTAGTTTGAGTTGGCGCCATCAAATCTCCAGACGTAAGTGGTGTTCTCATCGCACGGAATTGAAGTTGTAAAGCACTTACCGATTATTATGACATGCTTTACTATCGGCTGATTTAATGCACAGGCTTTCTATGCCTGTGCCACATGAGTTAATCATCGAATAAGGTCATTAATGCGTTGAAGTTGCGGTTTTTATCTAATTCGTCTAATTGCTGCTTTAGAGTTTCGGCGACAAGACGCATGTTAGAGTGGCGCGCTATTTCAAGCTGTGTTGTTTTGATTTCAATTTGGCGCCGTAAGCTTTCGTCTGTCTCCACTGAGTTTACATCTACACAATCTTGAGTAATCATGAAAAATCCTACATTGAATAATTTATACTCTGGTTGATTTAACTGATTATTTTCTCACTAAAAGTAGATATTTTGGCAACGGATAAAGCGGATGTAACGGATGATTAGCGATTATATCCGTTACATCCGTTACATCCGTTGCCAGGTCAATCTTCTGTATCAGCAGGTTTTACGGTTTTTGGATATATGTCATTATTTATTTTTTTCTTATCGTAGCGATTTACCCAACCTACTGATTCTTCGTATATATCGTCACTTGGGTAAATTTCCTCTTTCTGGCGCCGATTTTCTTGTTGATACTCCCAGTCGCGTAATGGCTGTCGCTCTGGAGTTCTACGCGAAGCTTTTGGACGTGTGAAGGTTTTCCAGGCTGTTTTGATGCCAGTCAAAAGACTACGAGTGCCTACTTGTACATTTTGCGCTTGTTTTCGGGCGCCTTCAAGACTTTGGTCAACTTGCTTGACGACTTGACCGGCACTTTTAACACCTTCGCTAACGTCGTCGGTTAAGTCGGTAATTTCTAAACCTGTGGTGCGAATAGCATCGAGAGTAGGGGGTAGTTCTCGCGACAGCGTATCAAATAATTTTTCCGCACTACGAGCAGCACGCGCTAATTCTTGCAATGCTGGAATAGCGGCAACTAATACGGCAGCTAAACTAGCAGCGACTAAAAGAAGAGATAAACCTAGCCAAAACAAAGGTTCTGCCACGATGATATAATTACCAAATATAATTATCTAGTTATCTAACTGCTGGTTCATTGTATCTGAGTCAAGGTCTTGATCTCTCTGTCTAATGGCATTTGCTTCTCTAAAACTGGCATCAATACCTGCTGCTAAAGCTTCTTTTAATCGTACTAATGTATCATCCCAGTTTCGCAAAGCGCTACTCGATATGCGATCAGCTTGAATTTGAACGCTGGTGGATAAGTCTTCTGCTAATTCTGGTAAAGCATCAGCAGATTTTTTCAATAGTTGACGAGTTTGTTTACCAGTACGTGGTGCCACGAGTAAACCAGTTAAGGCGCCAATTGTAGCTCCTAGCATTAAACCACCAAAAAACTTTCCAGAACCTTTATTAGACATTTTATGCTTCCTCTCCCCTTTTAACCATTCTATGCGCCAAAGAACCTCATCTGGCATTAAAAAGAAATAATCATCAAAAAATTTAACCAAAAGTTAAATTATTGACCACGACGGCGCCAGAATCGTGAGACTATGAGCAGTATACTTAATGCCTGAGTGGATTTTTGAAACTGTGATTCTAAACCTTGGTTCCGTTGACGTAAATTTTTAATGACTGTCTGTCGAGCGTAAAGAAAGTTAGGAAGAGTCGAAAGAACTGCGTGAGAATTACGCGAAGCTGCATTGAAAGCATTCTTCAAATTCGTAAACGACCGCTTTAACAACCAAACTCTCCAAGCTACATACAGCAATATTACGGAAATCAGAATATTTATAGTTACTACAACTGTAATCATCTTTCAATAAAGACCCATATAGTTACATTTTACAATACTGATTAAGACCAGCTTTACAATTCCTTAAACGAACTTATACATAAATATGCCTAGAAGTATTATAAAGAAATCATAAACTATTAATGATAAATAACGGTTTACACGTAAATATTTACGATTTGGGCTTCATTTCGACTTGCTGAATACGGGAGTCTCTGTATTATAAACTACATAAATGCTTTTTGAGACGAAATTATAAAGATTGTAAAATTGTGTTTTTTTAATAAAGCGCAAGTATAAAACCTTGCATAGTCGAAACCAAGATGTAAGTATTAGGGCGTTTGATATTTTAATTAAGTGGAAAAAAGAAAAAGGTTAAAAGTCCGAGTGTGATTTACGTCTCAGTCAAGACAAACAACGTATATTTTAAAACTTTAACAAAATAAATATACATAGACTGTTTTGTTAAAGTTTAACTTCTGCTGTAGAGCATGAAATTACAGTTTTCCCTCAGCGTATAGGCGAGCTTCTTTTGCAGAAGTTCGCTTTTTTCTTGATTTTCTGTATCTTTCCAATCACTAGTATCTCTAAAATGAATATGAAATGTATAGTGCTTGCAAGACTTTATCTGGAATATACCAGACAATCTCAAGGTATGTAATTTTTTTATGTTGACCTTAGTGGCGCTAATTTAAGTGGTGCAGACATGCAGGGTGCAGACCTTCAAGGAACTGATATGCGAGGCGCCAAATATATGACCCCAATTCAAGTGCGAGCAGCAAACAATTGGAATAAAGCTATGTATAGTAAAGAGTTTCGCGCGTTGGTAGATAGCGGAGCATGGGAATAAATATATTGTAGGGTTGGATATTGTGGGGTGGGCTTTCTCTTGCCCTGCCCCCACATTTAATTAGGTTTATCTAAACAAGGCGCCGCAAAAGTTTTACTATTACATCGGTTCATTGCTTTCTCTACACCTTGTTTTACAGAAAGTTCCACAATTTCAACGACAAAATCAAGAACATCCGTCATTAACTGGTTTTCAGAAGCGTTAAACTTACCTAAAACGTGAGAAATCGTTTTAGTATCCTCAACTTGTTCATTTTTTGGTCTACCAATACCAATACGCAAGCGAGGAAAATTATCTGTACCCAAATGCGCGATAGCACTTTTCATGCCATTATGCCCACCAGCAGACCCCGATAACCGTAATCGAGTTTTGCCCAATGGCAAATCCATATCATCATAAATAATCAGTACTGATTCTGGATTCAATTTATACCAGTTCAAAACAGCTTGGATAGACTGACCAGAACGATTCATATACGTAAGCGGCTTTAATAAACGAATTTTATCGCCACCAATTGAGCCTTCACCGTATTCTCCCTGAAACTTTTTATTTTCTGATACAGATATTTTCAGAGTTCGACACAAAGCATCAATCGCAGCAAAGCCTATATTATGCCGCGTCTGGTCATACTTTGGTTCCGGATTACCCAAACCAACAACTAATTGAGGAATTACTATAGTTTTGTCCATAAAAAGTCAAATAATCGAAGAATCAAATAAGGGGAAGTTATATTACCTGTACTACATTGTAAATTCTTCCCCGCATTATTAGGTGGTAATTTTTTGGAGTAATTCGTCATAAAGACAAACTTCCGGAATTATTAGAATTGCTCCTAATAACCCCGTTTTCCCGTTACGCCAGAATAATTTAAACTTCTTCTTTCTGTGTTGCTTCAAGTTGCTTAGGTTCAATTTCCGCTTTCGTCTGTACAGCTTCCTGTAGCTGCGTCGCTTCCTTTTGAAACTCGTCTTGGAAATCACGTGACGCATCTTGGAAACCACGAATAGCTTTACCCATACTGCGTCCAATTTCAGGTAACTTCTTAGGACCAAACACTAAAAGCGCTACTACCATAATTACAGCCATTTCTGGCAAACCAATACCAAAAAAATTCATACTCCTTCTCCCGTCTACCTGAGCATATATATTGTAGGGTGCGTGACCCTATAATAACCTTGCTTCCATCATTAAAATCTAGTAGCGTCACGCACCCTACGACGAGCAGGCGCCCTGCAAGCAAAGACACAATATCATAAAAAAACCCGGCAAACACCGGGTCTGAATAACTTAAAGTAATTGCGATTAAAATTACTTGCCGACAGTGCGCCAGTCAACCATCACATCTTGAATAACGATGGATTTGTTATAAAGTTGCAGGATAATCAGCAAGAAAACGAAAAAGAGTCCCATAAAAACAGCCATAAGGGGAGTGGTTCCCCAACCTGGAGCAACTTTACCGTATTCAGAATTTAAAGGTCTGAGGATATCTCCCAATCGTGTCCGTTGTGCCATAATTCACCGTTAATATTATTTGCTAAACCCAATATTTATCTTTTTTTGAGTCTCCCACGGAAAAACCCCGCAGAATAATCTGGGTTAAACTCGCCTTTTCAGACTTAGTTTTATTGTTCCATAAAATACAAACAAATATTACATTGCTTCTACTTTAAGTTTTTCAGGAACCTCAAATGCCTAATATGACACGAACCGCAATTACTTTAACCAAAACAATTAGGTTATTTTTTGACGGTAGAAAAAGCATAGTAAGCATTTTTATGCAAGATAAGCCCAAAGCGGCTATGCTTTTAACTTATCTTTTTGTAATATTTTATAATAATAGCACTCATAATTCACCCCAAATATATGGATTTTGCAACATCTCTTAGCAATTTAGAACCAGCAACGGTAATGATAATAGCGGTCAGTGCTATAGTCGTCGCCATTACTGGAGCATCAATTTACACTTCTTTCGGTCCTCCATCGAAGCAACTCACTGACCCATTCGACGACCACGAAGATTAGTGTGAAAAGTTTTGGCAGGGAAAAAGTTAAAGGAGGTTACTTGCCTTTTGTCTTTTTCCCCTCTTTAATAAAACGGCGCCTATCAAGCCAGCGGAAACTAAAGTGTAAGTAGGCGTATATTCTGGAACTTGCCGTGTGGGTGTCTGTATGTCAAATTTGAGTATAGCCACACCTGGCACACCTTCAGGAGGAATATTAGATGGGTCAAATGCGTCTTGCTGAGTAAAAGTGATTTTACCAGTAGCATTTTCAAATACACCTGTTCCACCGAAGATGGTAATAGTACCAGCACCTTGAATATTGCCTGTGGCCAAATTAACTTCAGCGCTATCGTCAGCTTTGCCGAATAATTCGTTGGCGCCACCAAAGTATCTGTCAGAGAAAGATGGAAGAGTGCTTGGCAGACCGATTGCAGTAGGTTCGGAGTTAAAATTATACCTAACTATGGGAAAATTGCTTGCATCTTCACGACCATAAGTATTACTAAGGAAAGAATCTAAGCCAAAGGCAGCAGGAGAAGAACTTTTACCTGTAATAGTTGCTCTGGCAAATCCTGGTTGAAAGGGAACAATTTGAGTTAAGGTGTTATATTGAATCTCAAAATTTTTAGTTGTTTGTGCTTGTGCGCGTAAATTGGTGCCAAAAACCGCTATAGCGACTGTAGGAATTAGCCATGCAATACTTTTTCTTACCATAGTCTTTCTCAGTAAATCCTCTGTATGTATAAAAAACAGCATGTGTAATTTACATATTAGGGGGAAAATAATATGTCTTATATAAATCTAATGTAAGAGAATGTAAAGAAACCTAGAAATTTAGGCATTTTTGACCGATTTTTATTTTTAAGTGATTATAGGTAAAGTTTAAGGTGTCAGTATTTTTGTCAAGTAAAATTAATATAATGCTCATATGAGCATCACCAACACACTACCCAAATCTACTCGTCGTCGTGAAACAGACTGGCGACTGTTTTTACGGTTGGCGCCATACGCGCGTCGGCATTTCAAGCTATTAACAGTATCGATGTTATTGCTAGTGCCAATAGCAATAGGCAACGCAGCACAACCCTTATTAATAGGGCAAGCAATTTCATTAATTCGTAACGAACCGAGTACGTATGCGTTTTTTAAACGGGGTACGTTAATGGAAGGGTTACAAATCATCGAAGGTGCATTTTTAGTAACAGTACTTATTCAGTTGTTATTAAGAGGCTTTCAGGGATATCTGGTTCAGAAAGTTGGACAGAATATTACAGCAGAAATACGTCAAGACTTATTTCATCACGTCACATCTTTAGCTGTAAGGTACTTTGACCGTACACCTGTAGGGAAATTGATTACTCGGTTAACAAGCGATGTTGAAGCACTAGGAGATGTATTTTCAACAGGCGCCATAGGTATACTAGCAGATGCACTTTCAATGCTAGTAATAGCTAGCTTTATGTTTACGGTTCAGTGGCAGCTAGCATTGATGTTAATTTTGACACTAATACCAATTGGAGCGTTAATTATTTATTTTCAGCAACAGTTTCGTAAAGCTAATTATAAAGCAAGGGAAGAACTATCTGTACTGAACTCGCAGCTACAAGAAAATATCACAGGTATAAATGTTGTCCAGCTATTTAGACGCGAGAAATTTAACGCGAAATTATATCGACAGTCAAATAATAGTTATGTAAAAGAAGTAGACCGAACAATATTTTTTGATTCATCAGTATCAGCGACGCTCGAATGGATTTCATTAATAGCTATTTCTGGGGTACTGTGGCTAGGAGGATGGTTACTACTCAAACAGCAGTTAACGTTTGCTATTCTCTCGACGTTTATTTTGTACGCACAAAGACTATTTGACCCATTACAGCAATTTGCCGAAAAGTTTACAGTTATTCAGGCAGGGTTTACAGCAATAGAGCGAGTCAGTGATATTTTAGATGAGCCAATAGAAATACGCGATAAAGGTTCAAGACATTTATCAGGGTTTGAATTTGGCTATATTGACGAAATCGTTAATAATGATGAACATCAAGTTACAGCTAAACGTGGAGAAATAAGATTTGAGCATGTATGGTTTGCATACAAAGATAATGATTATGTAATTAAAGACCTGGACTTTGTAATTCAGCCAGGTGAGAAAATAGCATTAGTTGGACCAACAGGCGCCGGGAAAAGTACGATAATAAGATTACTGTGTCGTCTTTACGAACCAACACAAGGGCGAATATTAATCGATGGTATCGACATCCGTGACGTACCGCAAGCCGAACTGCGACGATACATGGCAGTAATATTGCAAGACGGGTTTATATTTGCGGGAGACGTAAAAGGAAACATATCCTTGGGTGACGGATACACAATAGAAGAAGTGCAACGAGCAGCAGAAAAAACCAACGTCGCAGAATTTATCGAACAACTACCGCAAAACTACCACACACAATTACGAGAAAGAGGAACAAACCTTTCTAGTGGGCAAAAGCAGCTTTTAGCATTCGCACGTGCTGCGATACGTGACCCCCAAGTATTAGTATTAGACGAAGCAACAGCAAGCTTGGATGTAGGTACAGAAGCATTAGTTCAAAAAGCATTAGATGAATTATTAATTGAACGTACTGCTATAATTATCGCCCACCGTTTATCTACCATACGTAATGTAGATAGAATTTTTGTATTGAAGCGTGGTGAGCTTATTGAACAAGGTAGTCATGAACAGTTGATAGAGCAAGGAGGGTTATATGCGACTCTGCACAACTTACAAATGTTGGGGAGCTAACTGGCAACGGATATAACGGATGTAACGGATGAGTTATGAGTGTGCGGTAGGCATCCTGCCTGCCCATATTATTGTCATACCAAAAAATGAAGCATCTCGTGTCATGCTGAGGTACGTAAACGCAGTTTTCCCGCAGGGTCGCATCTCGTGTCATGCTGAGGTACCTTGATAAGGGGAAAAAAGATAATCTTACAAAGTAAAAATAAGTCTTTGGATAGATTTATAGATATGAGGATTTATAAATACTGATTAAGTAGCTTTAAAAAGCTAATTAGATAAAACAAATAAATTATGCTTACTCGAGTTTGGTCAAAAGTAATCGTTGAAACTTCGGCGGCAATAACAATTAACGCTCAGGTTACTGAACAAATTAAAGTACTAATCGCGCATAGAAAGCTACAGTTAGATGATGCTTTGCCTACTGTTACTCAATTAGCTAAACATTTAGGTGTAAATCATAACACGGTTGCAGCTGTTTCACGTTTATCTGCAATTAAACTGATTACAGCTACTTAAATGTGTCTAAATAAAATGTAACAAATACAAAGCTGCAAACATCTTCTATATTCCTTACCAATAAAACACCAAGCCAAATTTTGCTTTAGCAGTATTAATACTGAGGCTATCGCAAAAAATATGTCATATATTCAACAATATCTAAACTTATTAGATAAAATAAGTGTATTGTAATACACGTAAAAAATAATGACATCTCTTTATTGAAGGATGAATAAGAATGCTACTACAGATATTTGATGTGAGTTCAATTAGCTTGTTAGCTCAGAGCAGTTCAGGCAGCGAGAGTACAGCAGGCAGTTTAATAGGATTTATTATTGGTATAGCTGGGTATGTATTCGGTAGTTACTGTTTCTATCATATATACCAGAAATTGGGAGAACCGAATGCTTGGTTTGCCTGGGTACCAATCCTAAATAATTGGATAATGTACAAAGCAGGAGACCAATCACCTTGGTGGATTATTGGTCTTTTTATTCCAATTGTAAATTTTGTCGCTCTCATATTCTTAATTATTGCGTTTGTCAATATTCTTAAGAAGCTAGGAAAAAATCCTTGGATGCTTTTGTTGATGCTTATACCAATTGTCAACTTTGTCATCCTCTACAATTTTGCTTTTGGTTAAGTTTTTCAAAAGTGAGGTGTGTCAGTGCATTAAAAATTTAAATTAAGCACGAAAAATAAAATGCAATGACGCACCATCAATAAGATGGCGCAGCTATTCTTTGCCTGAAAACTTTTATTCGACTTATTATAGTTAATTTTTTAAAATGTAGGGTGCGTCACTGCAATAACAATCGCTCACTAAGCACGAAAAATAAAGTGCAGTGACGCACCATTCTATGAGCATCAACAACAGTTAATGGTGCGTGGCGCCACTTGATTATAATAAAATTTAATTTGTTAATGGCGCCACACACCCTACATAAATTTATATTGCCTACTTTTGTTTTTTACTCGCATAGGTATAAATTAAATCAAAGACAGTATCGCATTTTCTTTTAAATAAGATTCTGTCGTAAGTTTCGGGTAGATTTTGGTCTAGAATTTTACTTTCACCCGTGATTATTCATAAATTAACTGTTTGAGTTTACTCAAGTTAGAAGAAAACTTAAGTTCACCCTGATTTTCTTCTAGCTGTGCGGCTTGGAAATTGTTGTACATTTCAGCACGGCGTTCTTCACGTAGATACTGCTTTAATAGTAGCTGAATCTCTTGCTTTTCTTCAATAGATAATTTTTTTATAGCTTCAACTGCATCACTGAAACTCATATCATAAAAACTCGTTAGTAGATACTAATCAAGTTTAACATGCTACTAATTGTTTCGAGCTACTGAATTATTAGTGTTTATTTATTATTTTAGCTCGCTGCAATTAAATCATCATCTAAATCATCTTCACTAAATCCAAACTTATTACATAACTCTTCTAAAGACTGAGGTTTAACAGTACCACTTTTCGCACCTCGTAATGCTGCCAATAACCGAGTAGAGTTAGCAGGTGAGCGCAGTATATAAAGAGTTTCGAGTATACTATTAAGTTCAGCTTCAGAAATTAGTGCGGTATTTTCACCATTCGGTCTAGTGATGACTATAACTTCGCCAGTTTGAACGACTTGGTTACACAGTGTATCCAAATTTACAGCAGCTTCTTCTGATGTGACTTTTATTGACATAATTTAACTCTAAGTAATGTTTTGAGGGATTGAATTATACCTATTCATAATGATATCGAGCTTTCAGAAATTGAACTCGGTTATCACTTACTGTATGAGCTTCGGCAATCGATGGATGTACTTTATGTTGAGGTGAGGGATTATTCAAAACTAAGACGACTTCGTACTCACCTACAGGAATGTTAGCAGGTAGCTGAATTATTAGTTTGTGGTCTTCACTAATATTTACCTTTGTTACGATGGTTTGCATGGCATGTTTTTAAACTTGAGAGATGCTTCACGTAGTGAGGATGACAGGTTTTTAGATTTTTAGAATGATGTTGGGTTGCGCTGCGCTCTACCCAACTTACATTAAATGTTGTCTCCTGTGACCTTGCCCTTCGGCTTTAGCAAAATTACCTAGAAAGTATTGATAAATCTTTCCGAACACATCCCCTGTTGCATTGGCAGGAATATTCGAGAAGTTTTTTAACAACCGCTTGGGAATACTTTTATCTTCACCCCGCACAAGTCGAAAATATTCATCTTGGGGTAATACTCCCTTGAGTTCTGGGTTATATTCCTCAATTGCGTCCATCGCTTTTTTGAGATATAAGGCAATTTAGTGTATAATTTGATTAACTTCAATTATTACCAATAAATAAATACTAGTATGAGTATAAGCTTAAATGCGTAGGCGCCCAAAACCAAGTTGATAAACCAAGTGTTCAAACTTATATGCATCAACTGCAAATAGCATTAATAAATTTACAAAGCTCGAACACACAAATTAAAGACTAAGGAATTTTTAAAAATTAAATTAACTATCTTGTGGAGTGGGCATCCTTGCCCGCCCAATATGTTAATATTTAGGACGGCTTGCCTACCCCAATATGTTAATATTTAGGACGGGCGAGGACGCCCATCCCACAAGAAAAGTTTAAGTTAATTTGTGCTACGTGTTACATATCCAACGATAGATGTGGGTTGGAAGGATTTGAGTTATATAATTTTATGTTATACATATAATTGAATTTATAAGTAAAGAGTTGAAATGTCCGCACCGAGTGATTCTGAAAGCTTATTTGCTGGCAATGGCGAGATGTGTCAACTCATGCGCGCGTATGATTGGTCACAAACACCGTTAGGCGCCGTTGACAGTTGGCCCCAAAGTCTTAAAACCTCGGTACGGATAGTGTTGACTTCGCGTCAACCAATGTTTATTTGGTGGGGTGATGAACTTATTAACCTTTATAATGATGCTTACAAAAGCATTGTAGGTGGTAAGCATCCAGAAGCTTTGGGGCAACCTGCTTCGCATGTGTGGCGTGAAATTTGGGAACAAGTAGGTCCAAGAGCTGCATCGGCAATGCGTAATAATGAGGGGACTTATGATGAATCGTTGCTACTGATTATGGAGCGCAACGGTTATCCAGAGGAAACCTATTATACATTTTCTTATAGTCCTGTTCCTAATGACCAAGGTGGTACGGGTGGTATTTTTTGTGCTAATACTGACAATACGCAGAGCATCATTGGTGAGCGTCAGTTAGCATTATTGCGTTCGTTAGCGGCTAGTACAGCAAATGCGCGCACGTTCGATACAGCCTGTACGCTGAGTATAAAATCTTTAGAAAGCAATGCTTATGATATTCCGTTCGCACTAATTTATCTCGTTGACGCGGATACTAGGCGCCTGATTTTAGCTGGGACTACTAGTAATATTACTGAGCATCCAATAGCTGTAGAAACAATAACTCTTGATGAAAACTGTATATGGTCGTTTGCTGAAGTAATCGAATCGCAGCAAATCAGTTTAATCTCTAATTTAGAAGCATATTTTAATAATTTACCGCACGGCGCCTGGAATAAAGAACCATCACAAGCAGTTGTTGTACCAATATTACCATCTGGAAAAACAGGTAAAGCCGGAATATTAATTGCTGGCTTAAATCCATTTAGACTCTTAGATAGTAATTATAAAAGATTTTTTGAGCTTGTTTCAAATACCATTGCTGCCAGCATAGCCAGCGCACAAGCTTATGAAGACGAACGGAAGCGTGCGGAAGCTTTAGCTGAAATTGACCGTGCTAAAACTGTTTTCTTTAGCAATGTTAGTCATGAATTTAGAACTCCACTCACTTTAATGTTAAGTCCAGTGGAAGATGCACTAACAGATACAGATGTACCGTTACCTCCACGACAGCAAGAACGAATTGAGGTAGTGCAGCGTAATAGTTTACGCTTGTTGAAATTAGTAAACACTTTACTTGATTTTTCTCGTATCGAAGCAGGACGCATTCAGGTAGTATACGAACCAACCGACCTCGCAACCTTCACCGCAGATTTAGCAAGTATGTTTCGGTCTACGGTTGAACGGGTTGGTATGCGTTTAATTATAGATTGCCCAGAGCTAACAGAACCTGTGTATGTAGACCGGGAAATGTGGGAAAAAATTGTTCTAAACCTGCTTTCCAATGCTTTTAAATTTACTTTTGAAGGAGAAATAGCTGTTGTATTACGTCAATTAAATGACCACGTTGAGTTAGAAGTACGAGATACAGGTACAGGGATACCAAAATCGGAGTTAACACATATATTTGAACGGTTTCATCGAGTCAGTGGCGCCAGAGGTCGTTCGTTTGAAGGTTCTGGCATTGGTCTATCATTAGTTAATGAGTTAGTACTTTTACATAGTGGAACAATTAATGTAACTAGCGTTGTTGACCAAGGCACAAGTTTTACTATATCAATTCCACTTGGATGTAAACATTTGGCGCCAGAACATATTGGTGCTGAACGCGCGCTTAGTTCCACAGCAACAAAAGCAACAGCCTATATAGAAGAAGCATTAAGCTGGATACCGAATGTAGAGACGCGATATATCGCGTCTTCACAAGTGTCAAGTAATAAATTGAACATTGAAACCAGTAGAGACGTGATTAATCACGTCTCTACAAAAATTCTTCTCGCTGATGACAATACAGATATGCGTGAATATGTCAAGCGATTACTAGAAGAACATGGATATACCGTAGAAGCAGTCGAAGACGGTATTACTGCCTTAGCTATTATAGAGAAACAAAAACCTGATTTAGTATTAACAGATATAATGATGCCTAAACTTGATGGTTTAGGGTTATTACAACAACTACGGACAAATCCAACTACAAAAGAAATTCCAATTATTCTATTATCTGCCCGCGCGGGAGAAGAATCTCGTATTGAAGGACTTTCTACAGGCGCCGATGATTATTTAATTAAACCATTTTCAGCACGGGAACTCGTCGCACGAGTAGAGGCAAGTTTAAAGTTAACGCGAATACGGCAAGAGTCCGCGCGTCGTGAGCAGATAATTCTTGAGCGCGTTACCGATGCGTTTGTTGGTTTTGATAACGACTTGCGCTTTACCTACATTAATGTCGCAGCAGAACAAATGATGCGAAAAACACCCGAAGAAGTTCTTGGTAAAACGCTGTGGGAAATTTTTCCTGATTTTATCGGTACTCCAATTGAACAAGCTTACCTACTAGCTATCAAAAAGCGAAGTATGGTTGAGTTTGAGGAATATTACGCGGCGTATAATATCTGGGTCGAAGCACGTCTTTTTCCCTCGCCAACTGGACTATCAGGTTTTTATCGAGACGTTACGGAGCGTAAACAAACACAAGAAGCACTGCGGCAAAGTGAAACACAGTTTCGTCAACTAGCTGACGCAATGCCACAAATAGCATGGACTGCGACAAAAGATGGTATCCCAACATATGTTAACCAGCGATGGATTGATTATACAGGGTTAACATTAGAGCAAACTTTAGACCAAGGCTTTATTGCACAAGTTATTCATCCAGATGATTTTGAGCCAACGTATGAAGTTTGGAATACAAGTCTGGCAACTGGGAGTCTTTATCAAACAGAATTTCGCCTTAAAAATATTACATTATTAAAAGAGAAATATCGCTGGTTTTTGTGTCGGGCAATACCAATTCATGATGCTATAGGGCAAATTACGCAATGGTATGGCACTTTAACAGATATTACCGAGCGGAAGCTAGCAGAAAAAACGTTGCGTGAAAGCGAGGAACGTTTCCGCAACATGGCTGATAATGCCCCCTTCATGGTTTGGGTTACTGACTCCACAGGCTGCTGTACATATCTTAGTCAAAGCTGGTACGATTTTTCGGGTCAGACCGAAGCAACTGGTTTAGGATATGGTTGGTTAGATGCTACACACCCAGAAGACCGTGAATACACTGGACAAATATTCAAAGCAGCTAACGCACGGTATGAAGCTTTGCAGATAGAATACCGTTTGCGGCGCCACGACGGTCAGTATTTTTGGGTAATGGACGCAGCTAGTCCTTGGTTTGGGGTAGATGGTGAATATCAAGGTTATATTGGTTCAGTAATTGATATTTCCGAACGAAAGCAAGCCGAAGCCGAGCGCGCACGTCTTTTACAATTAGAGCAAACAGCTAGACTTGAAGCCGAAAAAGCTAACCGTATTAAAGATGAATTTTTAGCTGTTTTATCACACGAGTTACGCACACCGCTTAACCCCATCCTTGGTTGGTCAAAACTTTTGCAAAGTGGCAAGTTAAATGAAGCAAAGGCAAAAGAAGCTATAACAATTATTGAGCGTAATGCTAAATTGCAATCTGAACTCATCGAAGATTTGCTTGATGTTTCGCGAATATTGCAAGGTAAGTTAAATTTAAATATATATCCAATTAATTTAGCAGCAACAATTGAAGCCGCGATTGAAACAGTCCAACTAGCAGCAGAAGCTAAATCAATTCAGGTAGAAGTAAAATTTGAGTCAAATGTTGGACAAGTGTTAGGAGATGCCGCACGTTTACAGCAAGTTGTGTGGAATTTACTTTCTAATGGAGTTAAGTTTACACCCGTGGGTGGGCGCCTGCAAGTGGAGTTATCATTTGCTCCGAATGCTCCCAACTTTGCTCAAATTACAGTTAGCGATACAGGAAAAGGTATTTCTCCTGAATTTCTACCCCATGTGTTCGACTACTTTCGGCAAGCAGATAGTACAACAACACGCATGTTTGGGGGATTAGGATTAGGACTTGCTATCGTGCGTCACCTTGTAGAATTACACGGTGGTACGGTTCGTGCAGATAGTCCAGGTGAAGGAATGGGTGCAACTTTTACGATTAAATTACCGTTAGTAAAAACAGAGTCAACTGAAGAAGTAATATCAAAAACATCCGAGTCATCGCTAAATTTAAACGGTATTAAAATTTTAGTAGTCGATGATGAAACCGATTCACGAGAACTAGTAAAATTTATAGTAGAACAAGCAGGCGCCGAAGTCATTGCAGCAGATGGAGCAAAACAAGCATTAACAACATTAACGCAGTGGTTGCCAAATATACTAATTAGTGATATTGGAATGCCAGAAATGAATGGTTATATGTTACTACAACAAGTCAGAACATTGGCGCCGCAACAAGGAGGACAAATACCAGCAATAGCTTTAACAGCATACGCAGGAGATTATAATAAGCAGCAAGCGATAGCAGCAGGATTCCAAGGACATATTGCCAAACCAATCGAACCAATAAATCTATTAAAAGCTATTAAAGATTTAATTATAACTCCTAACTCCTAACTCCTAATGCTAACTCCTAACTCCTAACTCAAACACATCTGCCAATACACCCGCATCTCCAACAACTCTCTTCGTTTTCGATGGTGAGTCATATACTACCAATAATGAAGGCTTTCCTAGTACTTGTTTAAATAATGTCATTCCTTCAGCATGGTCATCTCGGTTTCCATAAGGAATATCAAGTACAACTTCAGGACGGTGTAAAACATTTTCTTGTAAATTAAAACCATCGCACAATCTATAAACTTGTACTGGCCCATCTAAATCCATTGTCGGCCCAGCTAAAATTAATAAATCACTGCCATCACGACATATATCACGAATTCCTAAACCGTTTAAATACAAAAAATGCTTCTTATAGAAACTATCTCCTACTTGTACTAATTTAAATACTCCTGTACTCAATACTTCTAATTCTAGTTCTAACATGACTGCCCAACCGCGTAAAACTGGCCCACGCAAACCAAGAAAAACTCGATTCCCTTCAACTTCGATACCTTCAATATCAAAACCGTTGTCTTTGCCTGGAATTTGTGCTTTGATAAAGGCGCCGAGATGAGAGTCTTGAGTTAAAGCATCAATTAACACATTGCCTGTTGGTGTTAATTCTAATTTAGCTGCACTTAATTGTTGAGTTGAATCTTCAGGATGTGAGCATGAAGCAAATAACTCTCCATTTACCAGAGGTATGCGTCCAAGGATGTAACGGTTTGGTTCTGTTTCGATAGTTGCTAATCTTTGTACATTTTTAATATCAGATTTGTCGGGTTTTGGTTTTTTGCGCTTGTAGCTATGAGAACCAACGAACCACAGATAATAATTACTATATGCTAGCCCTTCGATGTCAATTTCTTTATCAGATGCTGCTGGTAAATCGATAAAATCTGTAACTTGATACTGCTTGTGTTCACCAAAATTACTGGTATCAATTATGCTTAAACGCTCAATAGTAGATGTTTCATCAGAACCTAGCCACAAATATTTTTCAGCTTGTAGTAAAACTGCCGAAGTATCTTCTCGGTGTTCTTTAAAACTTTCGTTAAAGCTCAGTAGAATTGTTTGGATTGATTGGTTATTAAACATCGCGTATGAATTCAAAAGTATAAAAACAAAAAACGTGTTATTTATTTTACTTTATTTTGTCAACAATAAATATTAAGAGACATAATTATATTTAAACAAATCGTAGGGTGTGTGACACCATCAAAAAATTTCAACGTAATTATAATACTTGTAGCGTCACGCACCGACTTATATTTAGGACTTACGCAAAAAAACCTGGTTTCTACGCATTCATTGTCGCAGACAAATCGTCATTTTTATTACATGCTATCAACGTATATTCCAGGTTTCTAGGTTTTCGTGCGTAAGTCCTGATATTGTAATAATATTTAAACAAATTTGTATTAATAATAAATATAGTAAAGTAAATATACGACTTAAGGTAGATTTAAAATATTCTGTAAATTAAATAGTATTATTCGTTATAGAAATGAATTATTTGTATTAATAAGCACAAATAACTTATCCAAAAAGAATAGAAGTTTTTATTTGAACTTATTTCATTTTAGAACTTCTACGAAAACCTCATCAGGCGTGATTTTATGACACTAGCAACTCAAACTGTTGTTAAAACCCTAGGAGACTATGCTTACCAGGCAATTCAAAAGCACTTCAAAAAAACCTTAAAGTGGGAAAAGACAGTCAAAAAGGATGAAGACCCAGAAGCGTTGCATCAAATGCGGGTAGGAATGCGGCGCCTACGCACTGTAGTTAGTCGGTTTGGATTCGTCGTGAATTTACCAAAAGCCGTTACAGACCGTAACATTGGTAAAATAGCACGGCGCCTGGGTAATCTTAGAGACCTAGATGTACTAAAAGAATCTGTAGAAAAGAATTTCCAGCCTCATTTACCACCTGAAGAACTCAAGCATTTAGAAAAAGCGTTCAATGCTATTGACAAGCAACGTCAGCAAGCATTGACTGATGTAAAAGCAACACTCAAAGACGAACGCTACAAATCGCTCAAAACTTCACTTGAACATTGGCTCGAAGAACCAAGATACCAAGAATCGGCGCCGCTATCAATAGATTTAGTGTTACCCGACTTGCTTTTACCAGAGGTAAGTTACTTCTTTTTACATCCAGGTTGGCAATTTGGAATACCATTAGGAAGTAATAACGGTGTTTCCACGTCAACCTCTTTATTAAGAAGTTATCCGAAGGGAATGACAAGTACACACGTAGAGCAAAATTTAAATTCTAACCACGAAATTTTACACAGTCTACGCAAACAAGCTAAACGTCTACGCTATCAAATGGAACTGTTCACCGAATTTTATGGTGAAACCTACGGAGAGCATCTTATCGAAGTTAAAAATATCCAAGACATATTAGGAGAAATTCACGATAGTGATGTTTTAGAAGACTGGTTAGTTGATGTGTTCGGTGAAGACTTTACAGAAAAACTCCCAACTTTCACAAGTTTACTAGTTGACAAACGTCATCAATTATGGCAACAATGGGCGCCGCTACAAAGACGGTATACGCAGTTAGATACAAGAAACCAACTACACCTAGCAATATTAGACCAAATTTCAACGCAAGCAGACGAAAATTAAATGTAGCAATTCTAAATTATTTTAACTTATTGACAAAAACAAGAAGAAGCGTTGACAATTGTTAACGCTTTTTCTTTCCTTGCGTTCTCCACACTGAGTGCCAGCCCAATGTATATAGCAAAGTTTTAAGTACACCAAAAAATCCTTGGACTTGGTAGCTAAGATATGCTCTTATTCCAAAATTTTTAATGTAGCTTCGAGGAATATAAATAAATATGCACTTAAGCATTTCCCATATTCCTTGAGTTACATAAGTAACGTATAAAACTTCAGAAAAAGATTTAGAGAATTTCGGCTTACTACCCCCTATCCATAAAAGTGGTTCACTGTTCCAAGGCTCAAAATCTGTAAATTTTGAGGAAAAATCCCAGTGAGGACGGACAAATAATTTTCCTCGATTATTTAACATACAAGCAGTAAAACTAAAAATACTATTGCTTGTAACAACAACATCACAATTACTCAACATAAAAAAATCAATGTAAAATTCTATCTTTAAACCTTCCATTCTTTCTGGTAGCTTTACATTCAAGTCATTTGATGTAACAGGGGAATATTTATCGAAGTCACTAGCAATTGAATCTAACTCGTCGCTGCATAGAAATAGAACTGGTTCGTCTAATTGATTCCATATATTATCGAGCCATTCACAATACCATTTTGAAGGTACCGTCAATGTAAAACCAGCCAATGGAAGTGTAACGAAATCGCCTCGTCGAATATGAACACCAATTATTGTTTTCCCTTTTGATCTAAGAAAATTAAGACCATCTTCTAGCGAATACTTTAAGTCAATTACAGGTTCAAAAAGCGAACAAAAAAAATCTTTATTTGGTTCTAAAAGTTGAGTATTTAGTTGAAAGAAACCCCATAAATCTACATTTATTAAGTTACTTTCTAAAGCTTCTTGCCCACTCATTGGCAAACTAGTTTGATGCGCGAGTTTTTCTATATAATACGTTAATTCTGGCATCGCATCAAACAAAGTTTCTTGACTTCCTTTAGTCTCAACTATAGGAGATAAGAGTTTAGAAATTGGCGCATCCTGATGCCCAAACAAAGTTTGACCAATCCAAGCTGGACACTCTACTTTAGCTCCATTTTTTTGGGCACATATCCTTAAAAACGCATATTGGAACAATTAGTTGCCAAATCTACCAAATTTTCCAAGGGAGGACATTGACAGAACACCATTACTAGTAGCTTCTACGTTTTCTTGAGTTAAATTTTCAGTATCCTCTGCATCTTTTTTAAAACTATCAAAAATACTGACGAGTCGATGTGTTTCACTCTCAGTAATATATTTAGGTTTATCCATGAGATTCCTCAATCTATTAAAATGTTCAAAACATGTACATCATAACGTAGCAATGAGTAATTTGATGTCCACGCTGTTGTAAAGCGTGCGCTAAAGGGAACATTGTGTTGATATGTCCGGTTGCAGCAGGACAAATAATTCCAAAATGGGTCATGGTAAAACCTTCTAAGCTAATTTTTCTCAATTTTGGTCAATTTTGATTTCTGATTTTCTCTGTCTTGTATTTACAAACTACCGCAAAGCGTACACGTTGAAATACTCGTGACCTTTTAAAAAGTTTTGTTGTTCGATAGTAATCTTGCTAAAACCATGCTGCATAAGTAAATCTTTCACTTTTTGAACTCGACCATCTAAGTCATGAACCTCCAAAACAACTTGCTTAATCTTGTACCAATCTTGTACTTCAATACCCAATAATACATCTAACTCACTTCTTTCGACATCAACTTTGAGTAAATCAATTTTCTCTATGTTTTGCTCACGTATTATTTCTGACAGCTTTTTGAGATGACAAGTTATTTGTTCAGCTTGAAACGCTTTATTTATTTTCTGGTCGAGAATAAACGCACGTACAAACGAAGGTATCCAACGTAACCAGCGAATAAACGCAGGCGCCTCATTAAGGTTATTAAGAGTGACGTTTTTGATTAAATCTCGCTGATACTGAGAATCATCTGGGTATAAAGTTGACCATCCAGTACAATTAGGATAGTAAGCAAAGTTTACAGTTCCAGAACTATGTGAAACTCCGTAGGGAAATATTTGAATTTTTTCTGAATTAAGCCTTTGAACATTACACTGAAGAATTCCAAAAATTGCAGGAACTGGTTCAAATGCGTAAATATTTACATTTTTATTACATAATTTACTTACATATAATGTAAATAAACCAATGTTTGCTCCAACGTCAAACACGGTGGCGCCTTCATGTAACTCAATACCGTTTTGTAGGTATAGAGGCATTTCTTCATATAAAAACTCAACTTCCTCTCGATTTTTGTAAAATATCTTCACGCCATTAGGAAGGGTGATTTCCGGAATGAAACCAAGCATAACCTATAATTATTATCGATAAGAATAAATGTATAAATATTAGAACTCTGAAAAATTGGTCCTTGCTCGATTGTTATTTTATTTAAACCATTAATTTGTAGTAAAGCTTTTATGCGCTCAATTCGATTATCCAAATTATGTACTTCAACAACAATCTGCTTAATCTTTGACCGAAGTTCGTACCCCAGTGTGGTCATTGGGTTGAGATGACCAGTTGCGGCAGGACAGATAATACCAAAGTGAGTCATACTCGACTTTTAACCATTTTTACAACAATGTCGGCAACTAAGTTTGGCTTAGATTCAGTAACAGATATTTTGCCCTGGCTAAGACAAAGTTGGCTACACTCTTATTAATAGGAGCGTTTTCCTTAAAGACGGAATTGAAAAGTTGGGGGATGGGCGCCGCTCAATATGAAGGGTGGTTCACGATGCCCACCCCACAAGATTGTTGATTATGGAAAATTATGTACTACTGTAATTTCAAAAACTTTTCTAATGCGCTGACCATGCTGGGAGACCAACGACGGACGTTTTTAACCCAGTTTATATCTCGGTAGCGGGGATCAAGACCAACTGCCGCAACCCAGTTACTTTCTGCTTCTCCTTGTAAACCTTTTTCCCAAAGTGCTGCTGTTATTGACGCGCGCACGTCGGCAAATTTGGGATATTTACGGAGAATATTTTTCATTTGGTGGATTGCTTCGTCTTTTTCGCCTGATTCGTATAATGCTAGAGCATAGTTGGCACGGGCAAAAGCGAAGTTCGGTGCAATATCTGCTGATTTTTTGTAGTCAGCGATGGCTTCTTGCCATTTTCCTAAGCCAGCTTCGGCGTTACCTCGATTGTTATACCCCATTGCATCGTTGGGATCGATTTCTAGTAAATGATTATAGTCGGCTATGGCTTCTTCCCAACGTCCTAAGCCTTCTAATGCTGTACCACGATTTAAATATGGGTCAGTTACGTTCGGCGCCAGTTTAACTGCATTATTATAATCTACAAGAGCTTCTTGTAATTTATTTTGACTGACGCGCGAGTTTCCGCGATTACTCCAAACTGCTGCATTTGTGGGGTCTTGTTCGAGCATCTGCGTCCAGTAGTTTTCTGCGGTCGCGAAGTCTCCTTTGTCTGTTGCGGCAAAAGCTTTGTTTCCTAGTTCATCGCGCAGTTGTATTTGTTCGGGGGTTAGGTTTGCTTGGGACTGCGCTATAGCAGGTTTACTCCACCCGAATAATAAAAATATGCTTAATATAACAGCGATTAACTTGACCATTTGTTTTAATCATCTTTCAATTTAATTATTGTAGGGTGCGTGAAAGCTATTACAATCAATCAATGTAACAAAATATTAAAGTGCTTTCACGCACCACCACAAGATTAATCGTGCATTGCTTTCATTATCATCCAGATGGTGCGTGACGCTACGAGATTTGTAGCTTCGTTTTAGAATTGTCGTAGCGTCACGCACCCTACAGCAGCGATAATTGTTCGTTTGTTTGTTTGAAGCCCATATGTTTGTATGCTGCTTGTGTGGCTGTTCTTCCGCGTGGTGTTCGGCTTAAATAGCCTATTTGCATGAGGTATGGTTCGTATACTTCTTCTATTGTTTGTGTATCTTCGCCTGTTGCGGCTGCTATTGTTTCTATTCCAACTGGACCTCCGTTAAATTGTTCAATTATTACACTCAACATTTTACGGTCTGTCCAGTCTAAGCCACATGGGTCTACTTGAAATAGTTCTAGTGCTTCGGCTGCGACAACTTTTGTTATTTCACCACATTCTTTTACTTCCGCATAATCACGTACACGTCTTAGTAATCTATTGGCTATACGTGGTGTTCCACGCGCACGACGAGCTACTTCTTGTGCGCCTTCAGAGTTTATGGGAGTGTTAAGTAGTTGAGCGCTACGGATAACTATTTTGCTAAGTTCTTCTGGTTCATAGAAGCGCAGTTTTTGCACTAAACCAAATCTATCGCGAAGTGGTGAGGTTAATGCTCCGACTCTTGTTGTGGCGCCGACTAAAGTAAATTTTACTAGGGGTATACTGCGAGTCTTGGCGGTTGTACCTTTACCAACAGTGATATCCAGACGATAATCTTCCATCGCTGGGTATAAAATTTCTTCAGCCATTCGCGATAAACGGTGAATTTCATCAATAAATAATACATCACCTGGTTTTAAACCAATTAGCAATCCTGCAATATCGCGCGGACGCTCTAAAGCAGGTGCGCTGGTAATTTTACAGCCAACGCCCATTTCTGATGCGAGTATCATCGCCATTGTAGTTTTACCAAGTCCAGGTGGCCCATATAGTAATAAATGGTCGAGAACTTCGTTACGTGATTTTGCGGCTTTTATTGCTATTTCTAATACATCTTTTAAATCTTTTTGACCGATATAGTCACTAAAGCGATGTGGACGAATACTATCTTCTTGTTTGCCTTGTTCGTCTACTTTTGCTTCAGGTTGCAATAGAGTATTCTCTGTTGACGCCTCGGATGGCGCCAACGATGGTGTTTGCTCTGATGTTTTTTTAGCTTCCCTTGGACGTTTTTGGCGTTTTGGTTGTGGCTCGTCAGGGTTCTGTGACTGTTGTCTTGAGGAGATGATAGCCATAGTTCGGTTGGTGGTCAGTAACTGGATGGTTGGGAATGAGAATTGAAAATATTTTTTTTTGTGGTAGCTCGTCAATTTAAAATTTATTTACAATTTTAAGTCGGGCAAATACGTTCGGAGTGTAAAAAATTCTCATGCTAGCTAAAAGGATTCTACCGTGTCTGGATGTCAAAGCGGGACGAGTTGTGAAAGGAGTTAACTTTGTCAACCTCAAAGATGCGGGTGACCCCGTGGAACTAGCGAAGGTTTACAACGAGGCAGGCGCCGATGAGTTAGTGTTTCTCGATATTACAGCGACTCATGAAGATAGAGGCACAATTATTGATGTTGTTTACCGAACCGCAGAGCAGGTATTTATTCCGTTAACTGTCGGTGGTGGTATTCAATCCTTAGAAAATGTTAAAAATTTGTTACGAGCAGGGGCGGATAAGGTTAGTATTAATTCTGCGGCAGTACGCGACCCTGATTTTATCAATCGTGCTAGTGACCGTTTCGGTAATCAGTGCATAGTAGTTGCAATCGATGCCCGAAGGAGGCAAAACTCAGAAAACCCAGGTTGGGATGTTTATGTGAGGGGTGGCAGAGAAAACACAGGTATTGATGCTCTTACTTGGGCACAAGAACTTGAAAAACGCGGCGCCGGGGAATTATTAATTACAAGTATGGACGCTGATGGCACTCAAGCCGGTTACGACTTAGAGCTTACCCGTGCTATCGCGACTAGAGTCCAAATTCCTGTTGTTGCCTCTGGTGGTGCCGGAACTTGCGAACACATCCACCAAGCACTAACCGAGGGTAAAGCCGAAGCTGCCTTACTAGCATCGCTTTTACATTACGGACAACTAACTGTAAGCCAAATCAAAAATTATCTCAACGACAATAAAGTTCCCATCCGAATGTAGTCCTGGTATCTTGCCTAAAATCTAACCACCACAGCGTGGTTAGAGACACTTATCAAAATTAGTGTTAAGCTTGATGAAGAAGAAATAACTTTTATTAAGAAAAATGTTAATACCTATATTAATTTTTGATGTAGCGCTGGTTGCCTGGTCGCTACACCTTATGGAAAAAGCAGTAGAACACAAGGAATTCTCCCTAATGCTAGCTGGAGGGCTGGTAGCAATGGCTGCCGCAGGAATGCTCGTTGTTTACTTCTTAATGGGTCACTGCATGACCTATCTGTTACAACTGTAAATGCGTAATCATATCTAAATATTCTTATACAAATATTTATTGTCAGTGCGATTAATTATTCTCATCAAACAAATAAGGTATCAACATAACTGAGATTTTAAGTCGCATTTTATTGACATAAGAGCAAATATTTAAGGTATAATGAGAAAATTACGGGGTCATAGCTCAGTTGGTAGAGCGCTACAATGGCATTGTAGAGGTCAGCGGTTCGATCCCGCTTGGCTCCACTTGTACTTTAAATAATTATTGTCACTTTTAAAGAATTCTTGTCCAATTATTGCTAGCGTTGGCTCAAAAAGACGTAATAGCAAGAGTTTCAGGATTTGGATTATTTTTAAAGAATTCTTGTCCAGAGTTGAAACCAGTTTTAAAGAATTTTTGTCCAAAAAAGTATCGCTGATTCTATGTATGAAATTGAGTTTTGTGGATAACGTAAGCCAATATAGAGAGGTAGCAATGCTACCTCTCTACATCTAAAATTCATACTTGGAGTCAACAAGGCGATTCAGATAATTAGTTTGTAAAGCAAGTAAACACTAAAGCAATCTTACCGATTAGGAGTCAGAACAAATGTACTTTAATATAAAAATGCCATTGTAGCGCTCCTTTCAAATCACCCCCATATATAATTGTATGGCAGGATAACATAAGTTGATTCAGGATTTTTCGCTTTCAACTTTTCAACCCACCACCAACTGACAGGGCTATTGAAACCAAAAGAGGATTGGAATTATTGGGTTGACAAAGCATCTTACAACCCACCACCAACTGACAGGGCTATTGAAACTCTAAAATGCTATGGTTGCATATAGTTTAAATTAACCTTTCAACCCACCACCAACTGACAGGGCTATTTGCACTTTAAATAATTATTGTCGCGAATTAAATAATTATTTAAAGTACAACTTGTACTAGTATGGATATTTGGTTTTTGAATGAGTTAACACCCCTCAATAAGACTAATGTTCCATATGATTAATCTTGATGAGAGCAAGATAAAGAAGCGTCTGTAAGCAAAATTAGTCATAGAATGAATAAGTGATTTTCTACAAACAAAATCTAGTTATTCAAAATCACCCATCCGTTACATGCGTTTACCATCCGTTGCCAGGTTGCCCTAAATCAAATTTTGTTTAGTTTTAACACGCTTATATAGTTCCTCTATCGTTTCAATAAATGAATTATCCTTATGCCAAAAAGCAGGAAAATCACCTTGCTTTTTAATTACAATCGCAGAAACACTGCTGCTTGCTTTAATGTCTATGGTTTGGAGTAATCTCTTGGCGCCTAACCAAAATTCCCGAATGCTTGGTTTTTCATTAATTACTTGCTTTTCTAATTTGGTATAAAGAGAAGCTGAAGCTTCTACTACGAAGTCTTTCACATTTAATTCTTCGGACAAAACTTTTCCTAAAGGTGTTTTAGCTAGCTTTTGTTGAAGTTCTATTTTTAACAACCCTCGCAATTGAAATAACAAAAATGGATTTTCGTCTAGTTGAGAAGCAACTAAATATTCAACTGTTAAATAATATAAATTTATTTAAATATGGCGCCTGTTCCTAGTATGTATAGGACATTTGAATTATTGTCATGCTGAGTGCAGCATGACAAGCATTTATATAACTTGCTGGTTAAAGTTAAGTTTAACGAAAGTTTCAAATGCGAAGTAAATCAAAAGGTACCAAGGCATTAACTCTAATTGCAGTCCGTAAACTTGCAGTTGTATAAGGCCTAGTGCGAATAATCCAAGCGGTAATACAAATCGTAAGTCCACAAGACCGTTGGTTAATTGGCGAATTTCTTGATTCAAATTATAAATAGCGCTGGGTAAGTCTGAACCTTCATTCTCGCCGTTCGCTTGTACTATTTCACTGGCGCCAGTAACATCAGCAAAAACAATGCCCAGGTTTTTCATAATATCCTTAATAGCCTCAAGGGCTTGTTCATGGGTATCGTGATGAACAAGGATGCTGCCTGTTTTATGGTTGTATTCAACGCTGTTAATAAAGCGTGGCGCCTGTAAACTTTTACTAATGCGTTCCATTTCTTCCTGGTTACGACGTTTATCTGATACTCTTAATCTTGTTCTACCAGAAGTGGTGCTGACTACTTGTGTGTGATGTGTAGACATGATATTGGTTGATGTCTATTGTTAGTGTAGTAATATTTTGTGTTAATTAGTGCTTGTTGTAATCTGCGTATAGGAAGAATGTTGTCATCTATCTTAATGTAGAGACCGAATTAATTCGGTCTCTACATTATTTATTATGTGATTGGAAATTTTTCGGTGATGCGTTTCATTGCTTCTTCAACGTTTGCACGGCTGTTGAATGCAGAAATGCGGAAATATCCCTCACCTGCGGCGCCAAAACCGGAACCGGGTGTTCCAACAACGTTGCAGGTGTGCAGCAATTTGTCGAAAAAGTCCCAGCTTGATAGGTTATTTGGTGTTTTTACCCAAACGTAAGGTGCATTTACGCCTCCGTATACAGAAATACCAGCTTCGGTAAGTTTCTCACGGATGATTTTTGCGTTCTCCATGTAGAAATCTATCAATGCTTTGGTTTGGGCTTTGCCTTCTTCTGAATATACTGCTTCGGCGCCTCGCTGCACTATATAAGATACTCCATTAAATTTGGTAGACTGACGCCGATTCCACAGTTTCCATATTTCTACGTTGGAACCGTCGGCAGAAGAACCTGTTAATGTTTTAGGTACAACGGTTAAGGCACATCGAGTTCCTGTAAAACCTGCATTTTTGGAGAATGACCGAAATTCTATCGCACAATCACGGGCGCCTTCTATTTCATAAATAGAATGAGGAATATCAGGGTCACTAATAAATGCTTCGTAAGCTGCATCAAAGAATATTATCGAACCGTTATTAAGCGCGTAGTCAACCCAAGCTTTGAGATGCTCTTTACTTGCTGTGGCGCCTGTAGGATTATTAGGAAAGCAAAGATAAATCAAATCAACTTTCTGTGAGGGAATTTCAGCAGTAAAGTTATTGTCGGCAGAAATAGGTAGATAAACTAAACCGCCATATTCACCTTTTTCGTTTACATCCCCCGTATGACCCGCCATTACATTTGTGTCTACGTATACAGGATATACTGGGTCTGTGACTGCAATCGTATTATTATTGCCAAAAATATCTAAGATATTACCGCAGTCACATTTAGAACCATCAGAAATAAAAATCTCCGAAGCATCAACATCACACCCACGAGCTTGAAAATCGTGCTTGGCAATTTTCTCGCGTAACCAAGCATAGCCTTGTTCAGGACCGTACCCTTTAAAATCGTCTCGATTTCCCATGTCCTCAACTGCTTTAATCATCGCAGTTCGACAAGCTTCGGGCAATGGTTCGGTAACGTCACCTATTCCTAAGCGAATAACTTTAGCATCAGCATTGGTTTCTGCAAATGCATTCACCCGACGTGCAATCTCTGGAAACAGATAGCCAGCTTTGAGCTTGAGATAATTATCGTTAATCGTTGCCATGTTGAATAGCTAAAACACCTTAAGAAATCAAGTTTACCGTGCTTCGCAATTCTGTGCTTACCAAAAAGCAAGTTAAGTTTCAACTCTATTTCGTTTTATCTAATTTACGCAATTATTGAACATGTAATAAATATAACACAATACACTACACTGAAAATTAAATCTAGCTTTTTCAAGTGATTGCTGGTACGAAAAGAAGGGCGCCTTTGTGGATGCAGCAAGTTGGATTAGAATGGTTTTATCGATTACTCCAAGAACCTGGCAGATTATGGAAACGCTATCTAGTCACCAATTCACAGTTCCTTTTTTACTTGGCACTTGAAATACTAGGGATAAATATTCACCAAAGGCGTGACTCTTAGTATGATTAAAGAAACCAGGTTTCTATAGGAGATGCAGTAATGCCGCAAGTGGTAATTGTAGGGGCAGGTCCAACTGGCGCCTCACTGGCTTTACTTTTAGCCAAACGTGGCATTACTGTATCATTAGTCGAAGCAACTACAGATTTTCATCGAGTGTTTCGTGGTGAGGGGTTAATGCCTAGTGGACTAGATGCCCTCAAACAGATGGGTTTATCTGAGATACTACAGCAAATACCACACCGAGAATTTAGCGCTTGGGAGGTTATTTTAGGCAAAAAGACACTTTTTCGTGTTGCTGAACCGATGGAGCCGAACTTTCCACCATGTACATTAGTATCACAACCACCTTTGCTGACAGCTTTAATTGAACAAGCTCAAACATATCCAGAGTTTGAGTTTATCCAAGGAGTTCCAGTTAAAGATTTATTGCGAGTTGATGACCGGGTAGCAGGTGTAAAGCTTACAGATGGTAGAGAGATTTTTGCTGATATTACAATTGGAGCAGATGGTCGTAACTCATTAATACGTCAACGCGCGGGTTTACATTTAGAAAAGCAACCTAAAGATATAGATATTCTTTGGTTTAAACTTGCCGATAGTCCCAAGTTTATATCCGAGAATATATTTTATGCCATTTCTAACGGAGATAGAAGCTTTGGTCTTTTTCATGGAGCAGAAGAAGGTAAGTTACATTTGTCTTGGATATTGTTTCCGCAAGATGAAATTGATCAAAAACCTGCACAATGGGCGCCTATTTTCGCTTCAGTGGCGCCAGCTTGGATGGCTGAACATATTATAAACCACGCAGAAACTATCGAAAGACCAATTAAATTATCGGTGGTAGTCGGTCGTTGTCCTTCTTGGTATGCACCTGGTGTAATACTCCTAGGTGATGCTGCACACCCAATGTCACCTATTCGCGCACAGGGTATTAATGTTGCATTACGCGATGTAATTGTGACAGCTAATTATCTTGTACCATTATTACAAGCCAAAGTTACAGGCGCCGAGCTTGATATAGCACTGGCAAAAATTCAAGCCGAACGTGAACCAGAAATTATCCGCGCACAGCAACTTCAATCTGAAGAAGCAGACCAAGCTGAAATTTTGCGTAGATACAATCTTTTTCGTCCAATTATGTTTTTTGGCGCCCGCTTATTACGTCAAAGAATCCGTCACAAGTGGGTGAAGCGTCAGCATGAAATGCGCGTTGGTGTAACTCAAGTTAGTTTAATGGTGTAATTTTTGCAACGAATACAACGGATGTAACGGATGTTTTCAACTGTCGCTATAACGGTCGAATACTCCGATATCTATCTATACGGATATTTTTAATTACACTATGTATATGTTCGTCTGCTTCACCCAAAGTTGTTAGCAAGTGGGCGCCTAATTCCAAAGCAGCTTCAAATTCTGGCTGTACTACTTCCTTGGCGCCCATTTGAGTGAGCAAATCAATCTCGTTATTATAATGTGAACGCGCAATTATATGCAAAGAAGGTGCAATCTTCAATGCTCGTTGTAAAAGCAAACGAGTGCTAGAAGGGTCAGGTAGTGCAATAGCCAAAGCACTGGCATTTTTTAGATGAGCTTTCTCTAATACTAACTCCGAATCTGCATCACCAAAAATATAGGGAATTTTCTGCATTCTCAAACGTTGAATTGCACCCTCACTATTCTCAATCACCAAAATTGGGTATCCTTGATTTTGAAGTATGTTGACAATGATTTGTCCAACTCTGCCGTAACCAGCTACAACAACATGACCACTTATAGTTTCTGGAATCGATAAAAGCGTTGGTTGCATCACGTTGCTTAAATACTTTGCAAATAAAGGTACTTGAATAAATTTATCAGCAAGGTAAGGAGAAATATTGAGCCAGATAGGTGTAAGCACCAAAGTAATGGCTGTTGTGCCCAATAAAAGCAAATAAGTTTTTTCTGTAATTAATCCTTGTCGCAAACCAGCCAATGCCAATACGAATGAAAATTCTCCGATTTGATTGATTCCTAAACTTGTGATAATGGCAGTTTTAATAGAATAACCAAATTTGAGAACAATGGGTAAAATAATCATTGCTTTACCCAACATTACTAAAGTCACTAAAACCAATATCAACCCAAAGTTTTGGAACAAAACACCTGGGTTTATTAACATACCGATTGAGGCAAAGAAAAGACATGCAAAAGTATCTCGTAGCGGTAACACTTTTGCTAACGCATGATCTGAATAATCAACTCCAGAAACCATTAAACCTGCAACAAAGGCGCCCATTTCTATCGAAAGGCCCAGTTTAGCTGTAACTAATGCGACTCCTAAACATAGTGCAATTACTGTTATCAAAAACAATTCAGTATTTTCGGTTGCAGCGACGCGAGTAATTAACCCAGGTACTATCCAACGACTAAATCCTACAGATAAAGCTAAAAAAACTATAACTTTTAATAAAGCGGCGCCTATTGCGAATACAATACTGCTAGGTTGGTTTAAAGCAGGTAACAAAGCTAACATGAACCCTAGTACCAAGTCTTGAGCAATTAAAATCGCTAACATAACTTGACCGTGGAGAGTGTAAGTCTCACCTCGTTCTGCAAGTGTTTTTAATACTACCGCTGTCGAAGAAAACGATAGAACAACTCCTAAAAAAATACCTTGGATAATTCCCTCAACCCAACCTGTTATAATTGTCAACAATGCAACAACAGCAGTAGTCAAACCTATTTGCAATAAGCTGCCCTTCAAGGCAATATCTTTGACTCTTTTGAGTTCCGAAAGTGAAAATTCAACTCCAAGCGCAAACAACAGAAAAGCAACACCAATCGTAGCAAGAGCCTGAATTCGCGTCACATCACTAAGAAGCTTGAAACCAAATGGTCCAACAATAATTCCACTAGCTAAATAACCGAGTAAAACAGGTTGACGCAATCGGTTGACTAAATATCCCCCTAAAGCTGAAGTAGCCAAAACAGTTGTGAAATCTAGAATTAGACCATGTTCTGCTGCCATTGTTTTTTATTTTTGGTAAAAGGAAAGCACCCTCAATACAATAATAATTATAAGTCGGTGCGTAACGCCACAAGCCTTTTAATTACGTTAAAATTTTTGCGTAGCGTCACGCACCCTACCGATTCACTTGTAACCATTTTTCTAAACTAGCCAATAACCAAAGTTTTACACCGTATCTCCTCCACGTATCACCACGGTAGTTTAGCCAATCTTTGATTAAACTTTGATTAAAATACGGCGCCGTCATTGCGTTTCTATTTAATAATAAACTTCTGGCTTCGCGTTGCCAATATTTACGGAAACCTAGCTGAACCGGTACCATCATGCCACTTTTGGGACGATTGATAATCGCATCGGGTACTATATCCGCTACTGCTTGCTTTAAAACCGCTTTTTCTTCGACTCCAGATAATTTATACTGTGGAGGTATTTGCATACTTAAATCTACAACCCGTTGGTCAAATAAAGGTGAAAGTCCCAATAAACCCGCAGCAGTAGTTATATTATTAACTTTAGTCAATATTTGGTCGGCGCCTTTATATTTAATATTAATCGCCATTAGTCTATTTAAATAGTTATCTTTTGAATATAAATCTTCAGTAAATACCGATGGGGCATTACTAACTGCTTTCCATACGTCCGGTTTAAGTAGTAGCGGTAAATCAATAGCACATTTTTGGAAAGAAGTTAAATAAGCTTGTAAAGTATCTTGATTTGTAACCGAACCATATAAATTATTTATCAACATCGGTTGATTTTTGGGACCGCCAAAACAAGGGTCTCCACCTTCACCATTGAGTATTGTTTCTACATATTCGCGTGCAAGTTTAGCTACCAACAAATTTGGTACAGTTAAAGGGTCTCCTATTGGGTCATCCAAATGCGTCATTACTTCAGACAAACGTTCCCACATATCTTTAAAAGTAATTTCGAGAATGTGATGCTGAGTTTGACAATGTTCTGCCACCAAACTCGAAAATTCTAACTCATTTGGACATTCGGCGCCGAAATGAATCGAAAAAGTATGAACTGGTGCGTTATGAAGCTTACTTACAAGTGCAGTCACACTACTAGAGTCTAAACCACCCGAAAGCAAAACTCCCACAGGTTGATTTTGAGGTAAATATTCTTTAATAACTTGGTCTAAAAGCTGCCGTAACTTTTCCCCATGCCATGATAAAGGTTTATCACTATCAATAATTTGCTCTTTAAGTTGCCAAAAGGAATCAATTTCTCCCGAAGGTAATTTTAGTATCGTTCCTGGACGCAATTCTTTAACATCATTCCACAAAGTTCTATCCCCAGGGACAAAAGCACAGCACAAATAATCACGCAACGCGACTACATCCAAATCTTTTGAACGATATGGTGCAAGTGTTCTTAATAAAGGCGCCAACCAACGAGCCGAACCATTAGTTGTATAGTAAATAGTACGTGAACCAGTACAATCGCGTGCTGAATATAAAATCTGTTCATCTTTATCCCAAATTACCAGTCCAAAAATACCAACTAGTAACTTTAAAGATTCAATACCAAATTTTTCCCAAAGCTGCGCGACTAATTGAATATCATTATTTATTAAGATATTATAAGCAACACTTAACTCTCGTCGATTACTCAACCAGACATCACCAACAACAACAAACCGTTGGTTATTGCTCAACGCAACCGCTTTACTATCGGGTGCAATAATTATAACTTTATTATCTCTCCAAAATATATTCTCTACCGAGAGTGAGTCTACACAGCCATAAGCTATCTGCCAGGTAGTTGCTACATTACACGGTGCAGCTATAGATTCACGGTTAAAAAAAGCGTTAAATAGCATAATGCGCTCGTCATCTTATGAACCAATCCCTATACAATCTAACTCAACATTACTTAAAAAGAATTTACAAGTTAAATCCACAATTAAATGCTTTCATTACCGTTACTGAGCAAGAAGCGTTATTAACAGCAATGCAACTTGACTCAGAAATCGAAGCTGGTAAGGTCAATAGATTATTGCATGGTATACCGATAGTAATAAAAGATAATATAGATATTGCGAACATAATTACTACTGTCGGTACAGAATTGTTTCACCAACGTACACCTGTAGTAGATGCGGATATTGTAACAAGATTAAAACAAGCAGGCGCCATTATTTTGGGTAAAACGAATTTAAGCGAGTTTGGCGCCGATATTACAGGAAACAACCGTTTTTATGGTAACGTTCGCAGTGCGGTAAATGCGAATTATTCACCAGGTGGTTCTTCGAGTGGTACAGCTACAGCAGTTGCGGCAAATTTATGTGTTGGTGGTATTGGTACAGATACAGGAGGTTCAATACGTGTCCCTGCTAGCTGGTCGGGAATAGTTGGGTTGCGACCTACTCAGTCTGTAATTAGTACAGATGGTATTTTTAAACGGGCGCCAAGTTTTGATACAGTTGGTGTAATGGCAAGTAAAGTCACAGATGTAGAAATATTATTTAATGCCATTTTACATCCACTGGCTTTACGCAATATGTCACCTTCTCCATGTACATATAAGTTAGGTGTTATTAATAACTATACATTTCGTGGAGTTGATACAGAAGTTGCCGCCGCAATTCACCGTGTTATATATAGTTGTCAACAAGCTGGCATAGAAGTTATTAATATAGAAAGTAAATTATTAAGTAATTTTAATGAAACAAATTACTCAATTATTGCTTTATACGAATTTAGCCAAGTATTGCAAGAATATCAAAATCAACATCATTTATTTGGTGAGAAAGTGAATTATGATTTACGTAAAGGCACCGCTATTTCTCGTCACAGCTACAAAAAAGCACAAAAACAAAGACAAAACGAGTCACGTGATATTAAAAATATATTCCAACAGGTTGACGCAATAATTACACCGACTACTCCAACGACGGCGCCAAATATTCAAGCAGATGCAAAAGTATATCAATTAAATAGAAAATTTGTTCTACCGTTTAGTTATTTTGGTTTACCATGTGTATCTATACCTTGTGGACTTAACCCACAAGGTTTACCTATTGGTTTACAAATTGCCGCCAATTCCTTTCAAGATAAGTTAATCTTGAAAATAGCCGAGGATTTAGAGTCCATAATTAATTACTACTTGATAAAGTAGATGGCGCCTGTGACGAGCGTTTAGGTAAAACAAACATTGTTGCTGATTTTAAGGTTTTTATTGTGGCTTTTATAGTTTGTAAAGCGCGCTCCCAAAAGTCAGGTTTAGAAGGTTTTTTTGTAATTCCTTTACGAACCTTATTTATATTACGTGCGCTATCGATTAAATTTACAATTGCGTCAAAAATAGCCGATGTAATTGACGAAGCTGTAAATCGTTTCGGAGTAGCAATATTTGGAGCCGTTTGAATCAAATTAATAAAATATTCGCGCATTTGTTCATCAGAAATCTCTGATTCATAACTAATGGCAATAGATGCAGCTTGAGTATTGATGCGAACCTGTGTAACTCTGGAATCTGACTCGACTAAAGTTTTTAATTTATCAGCATATTTAGAATCTTTTGCCAGTCGATATACATGAAAACGAACACGTCCATGAATTTTGTGGGCAACATTATAAGCTATTTGATTACTTGCTGGGTTTTTGTCATTCATATAATATAATTTTATCTTAATTTAGTTTAATTCAATAATAATCTAATTTCGTATAAAATCATTATTTTATCCTGTTCCTTGTGATGTATATATAATCAATCTAAAGAAATAAATTATATAAGTTTCATATATTTTTCTCTAACTAGGGGTAGAACATTTCTTCCAACGTTCTCGCACTCTTCTAAGTGAGGATAACCTGATAAAATAAATACCGTTATTCCTAAGTTAATATACTTGACTATATATTCCGCTACCTGCTGATAACTACCAACAATAGCCATTCCGGCGCCGCTTCTAACTATGGAAATACCTGCCCATAAATGTGGTTCAATATACCATTCGTCGGTAGAATTAGCCCGTAACTCCCATTGGCACCCTTGCCCAACACTTTCACGCTTAGTATTAGGATATTCGGTAGCACGGGCGGCTACCATTGTACTTGCATAGTTAGTTTGTGTTAGTACTGCTGTTGCTAAAGTCCAAGCTTCCAAAGTATGATGAGTAAAACCCATACCAATTAAAAGCTGCTTGAAGCCAAATTTTTCAGCAGTTCTAAATATTTTTACTATGAACCTATCCCACTAATAAAATCCTTTGAACCCATATGTGGATAGTTGCAAGGTCAAGAAAGGAATCAAAATATACTGTTTGGCGTTGCCATCGAACACTTAGACGACGATATTTACGTTGATACCACGCTTTCGCAACGTTCTTGTTGGAACCTTGGAACTGAAATTTTAATTGGTCTACCCCTATTTTTCCTAGTTTTCCAGACACGTTTTGGTATTTGAGGTCTAATCCCCCGTCTACGTAAAGCAGCACGCTTATCTCTAGAATCATAACCTTTATCAGCCGCTAAAACCTTCAATCTTTTACGTGGTCTTCCACGTTTTAAAGTTTTAAGCTTTACCTTATCCAACAGTGGTAACACTTGTTCTCTCTCGTTTCCGTTGGCTGGAGTAGTACAGTTAGCTAACGGCATTCCATTGCCCTCGGTAAGTGTATAAATTAAAACTCCCTTACCTTTACCACCATAAGCAATATCCTCACCTCCTCCTTTGCCAGGGGGATTCATAACCATCAATGGCTCCAAAATCCCAATTTATCAAGCCTTTCTCATCTGCGATTGCCAATATACGTGCTTTTATATGTTCAAAGGTTCCATCTGAGTGCCACCGCTTTAACCATCGATGAGACGAGCTTTTGGATGCCCATATAACCCCCTTTGGTAAATCACACCATCGACACCCGGTAATTAGTATATACAATAGACTATTTAATACATAGCGATACGGTACATGAGGCATTCCTTTTCCGCGCTTGGATGGTTTTTCAGGGAATACATCATTGAAAAGCTTCCATTCAAGGTCGCTTAATCCTTCAAAACGTCCAGCCATAAACAGATACACCCTTTTTGTACAAGAGTAGATTACCATATTTTGGCTTTAGTGGGATAGGTTCTATATATTCAAATTCTGGTGGACGTTCCCAAGTTGGTAATCCCAAGTAAAAACCATCACCAGAAACAGGAGCGCACCAATTAAATTCTAACTGAGGTTTAGGAGGCATATGTGGTAGAGACGCGATTCCGGAGCGTCTGTACAAAGAGATTTTATCTGAATATGCATAAAATTCTGCTTTTGTTATGGAAATAATATAGTAAACCCATTTGGCATAAGTTAACAGGAGGTAAAGGTATTTCTAAGTGAGCAAGTTTTTTTACGGAATTGAAGCATGTCGTTCTGTAGTCGCTTTTGAAAATATGTTATAACAGCTATCTCTTCCTTTATGGTTCATTACTTTAATTATTCTATGAATCAAAGATTAACCCAAGAACAACTAGACCGAATAATCGTAGAACTAGGGCGCCTAAAAGAGCGTCAAGAACAAGAACTTGAACCAGAACAAGTCAAGCAGATACTTGACGAGTTGAATTTACCGCCTGAGTTACTTGGTGAAGCGATGACGCAAGTCGCACGCAGTCAAGCTTTGGAGGCAGAAAAACGTCGCAATAAGTTGATTTTTGGTTCTGTTGCTGCGGCTTTGGTATTAATTATAGGTAGCGGAATATTTATTTCACAGCAGCGTAGTAACACCTATGCTCGTGTAGCTGTACAAAGTGAGAAAATTACTAATACTCAAAATGGTGGAAGTAATTCTGAGTTTTTTTACCGCGTAACTCTCAAAGAGGCGCCTGTCGGTCAAAAGTTAAATTTATCTTGTAATTGGATAAATCCTAGCGGTCAAAGTGTCAAGCAAAATAGTTATGAAACAAAAAGTATTACTACGTCCGTTTGGGATACCCACTGTAAGTATGTACTTGACTCCGGCGCCGCTGTTGGTAAGTGGAAAGTACAAATGTTATTAGATGGTAGGGTGCTTGGCGAGGAAACTTTTGAAGTAAAATAATTTAATAATATGGGTAGCATCCCTTGTAATTATCATTTTGTTGGCTATTGGGGTTATGGTCAAAGTCAAGAACTCGAAAAACTTTTCAGCAAGATTAAAGTAAAACATTATAAATTAGATGCTCAGAATGATAGTGATATTATATATAATGTTGCTTATATTTCTAATTTTCAACCAGATTCGACTAAGATTATATCAAATCATATTGTCTCGATATCAGCATCTGGAATGGATGATTTCCCTGATGCATGGGTACGTCTTGAAGCCCGTACTCTAGTTTTAGGTCGAGACCCATTTGGACGAGTTCCTTTGTATTGGATGCAGCAAGAGCAAGTAATTTGGTTTGCTTCTCAGTTGCAATTACTTTTACCACTAGTAAAGGCGCCTGAGATTAATATTGCTGCACTTTATGGGTATAATTGTTTTTCATACGTTCCTACCCCTGTAACTCCAGTTAGCCAAATTCAAGCTGTAGAAGCTGGTATTGAATTAAGTTGGAATTATAATGATAATCAAATTAATCTTCTACGAAAAAAGCAATTACTGCAATTCCAACAGGCGCCCCCTGAACGGTTACATTTAATTTATGATGAAACCACGGCAATAGAAGAATTACAAGTTTTACTCAAAGACGCTGTAAATCGCCAAATAAATGATTTAAACGACGAACCTGTAGGAGTTTGTTTATCAGGTGGATTAGATTCTTCTATTATTGCAGCGTTACTAGTGCTAGCAGGTGTAAAAGTCAAAGCTTATACTCTTGATTTTGGTAATGCAGGTATTCCCGAATATCCATATGCAGAGCTTGTTGCACAGCATCTTAATATTCCTTTAGCTAAAGTTGATGCTAGTCCTGGTAATATTCACAAAGCTTTGATACCTACAGTTAAAGCGCTTGATTTACCTTTCGGTGATGGTGTCACAGTACCTTTGTATCTTTTGGCGCAAGCTGCTAGCCAAGAAACAGGAGTAATATTTAATGGCGAAAATGGCGACCAGTTATTTGCTGGATGGACAAATAAACCTTTAATTGCCGCTGCTATTTATCAAGCTCAACATCCTAATGGCGAAGAAAGTTTTATTCATCAGTATATAAGAACTTTTCACCGTCTTTGGGGTTATGAGGAAAGTGTCTATCAACTTGCTGTTCGTCATCAAATTAATTCATTAAGCGTCGAAGATTGGTTACAGGAAGCTCTTGAATCTAAATATAGTCATGAATTGATGCATCGTTTACGACGTGCTTCACTGATGTTAAAAGGCGCCCAAAATATTCAGCCGAGGGCTACTAATATTGGGTTTGCTCAAAATTTAAAAGTGCGTTCTCCTTTTTGCGATTTACCGTTAACGCAGTGGACATTTCGTTTGAGTGGGGAATTAATGCTGCAAGGTAGCTGTGAAAAGTATATCCTGAAACGCGCGGTTGATGGTTGGCTACCAAAAGAAATAGTTTGGCGCCAAAAGCGTGGTATGGGAGTACCGTTAACTTCTTGGTGTTTGCATGAGTTTTGGCATAAGTTAGGTGATTGGTTAAATCCTAATATTTTACGTAGTGAAGGTGTTTTTCAGCCGGATATTGCTGCCAAAATTGTTAGCGGAGAATTGAGTGCTGCTGTTAGTGGGCGCCGTGTTGGTGAAATTTTATGGTTACTAATTATGTGGGAGTTGTGGCGACTTTATGTGTTTGGTGAAATACCTGGCAAAAAAGATTTGAATCATCCGTTTGTATTACCTCGTCAAGTTTGGAGATTGTACAGAAAATGGAAAACTTAATTAAGGAACTATTAGATGTATATGGTTCGCCGATATATATATATGATGCGGATAAATTACGGCAAACTATTAATTATATTAGTGCATCTGTTAGGTATGATAGGACGCAATTTAGGTTTGCGAGTGTGACTAATGGGAATGTGGCTTTGCTCCAAATTTTTAAAGATTGTGGGTGGGGTCTTCATGCTAATACTCCTGGAGATGTTTATTTAGGTTTACAAGCAGGGTTTAGTCCGGATAAAATTATTTATAGTGGTAGCAATCTTAATTATGATGAGATGTTAGGGGTTTTAGAGTGGGGGGTAAGGACGTTTAATTTAGATAGTGTTTCGCAGGTGGAATTGTTTTGCCAGGTTTATGGTTTATGGAATGAACCGCAAAGGACGCAAAGAGAAGAGGTAAGAGAGGTAAGATTGGGGTTGCGTTTGAATTTTCCTGAGTTGACTGGTGACAGTCGTATTGGTGTGCATCCTGATGATTTTGGTAAAGCGTCGAGTATTGCTCGTGATGCTGGGTTGAAGATTAGCGGGTTACATTTTTATCGTGGTACTGGTACTAATGCTACTTCTGCTTTTACTCAAGCTATTGAAAGTGTTTTTAGTGTTGCGAGTAAATTACCTGATTGGGAATATTTAGATTTTGGTGGTGGGTTTGGTTATCCTTATCGTCATGGTGGCGCCGCTTTTGATTGGGAATTTTTTGGCACCGAGTTAACTCGTTGCTTAGAGAAATTAGCTATCCCAATAGAATTAGTGATTGAACCTGGTAGAACTGCAATTGCCGGATGTGCTATTCTACTTGCTAAAGTTGTTTCGGTTAAATGGCAATCGGAGAAACAAATCGTTGGTGTTGATACGACTGTGGCTAATTTAAGTGTGCCTAGCGTTCATGGTGGTTATCGAGAAATTATTGCTTATCCATTTTCTACATCTTCTGATTTATATCAAACAGATGTTTGCGGCAATACAACATACTCGCGCGACTATTTAGGTAAAAACTGTCTGTTACCAGCGTTGAATATAAATGATGTTATCGCTATTTTAGATGTCGGCGCCTATGGGTATGCAATGTCGTCGCACTTTTTACACCGTCCTAGACCGGCAGAAGTTTTAATCGAAAATGGTAATCACCGCTTAATTCGCAAACGTGAAGACTACAGTGTTTTGCTAGCAAATCAAATTATTTAAATATTACTAAATAACTATGAAGTGTATCAACTGCGGAACTGGCAATAACCTCAAAGACAGAACAGCTAACTACGGAAAATGTTCAAAATGCGGTCATGCGTTTGTTTTTGAACCAACAAGCATGGGTACAACGAAATTGACTGACCCAATGTTTGCTAAAGTAATTAGTGATATTTCTGTTAATAATACTCTATTTTTTACACCTAAACAGATGTTTTACCTTTTGGATAGTAGGTTTAGAAAAAAAGCTTTTGTTAACAGTGGTTTTGGGTGTACTTATATATTTTTTAATGTGTGGATAACTGGTTTTTTTGGTGGTATCGGTACTATCTTTGTCGCTGCTTTTGGTCTGAATACTATTTATGCTCCAATAATGGCAAATTTAATTTATCAAATAGCTACTATTAGATATCTTGTCAAAAATACTAACTCTCCAAAACTTAGTAATGCAGGTCGAAAAGATAGTGCAAAATTACTTATCTTTGTAGGTGGATTTATTTTAGTTGCTGGTATATTTATTAGTGCATCAGTCCTAAGTTCGTTCCCCCTATTTGTAATAGTAGTGCTTTTGGGCATGTTTTCCATATACAAAGGTTTCGTTTTACAAAATCAAACAACTATTGCTCAAGAATTTATAATTGGTGAATCAGCTTGTCAAGACTGGCTTAACCGCTGGCAGGGAGTTAATGGTAATATTCAAAAACTACTTCCAGCGCCGCAAAACCTAAATAATCAAACTACTTCTATCAACCCCGATGTCACAGCATACAGCTTTGATAGATTAATAGTATGCGATAGCGCAGATATAGCACAGTTTTTAATCGCCAATAACTTTCACTTTGAAAACAACTGTGCCATCCTCAGCGTTACAGGTTATCCAGAGAGCATATTTCAAACCACGATGGATATGCTGCGACGTAACCCAGAATTAAAAGTTTATGTACTACACAACTGCACACCAAGAGGTTTAGGTTTAATCAACCGTCTCAGAACCAGTTCAAACTGGTTTCAAAACAGTAATTTTACCATCATAGATATAGGTATAACACCTCGCCAAGCGATTGGCGCCAAAAAGAATATCTTTATAGAAACATCACCGCAATCAGCAAGCGAAGCAAGCCAATTGCCTAGTGAAATTCGTAATAATCTTTCACCAGACGAATTACAATGGTTACAAGCAGGTAATTTCGTTAATCTAGAATCTTTTAGACCACAGCAGCTAATTCAAATCATTCAACGCGGAATTGCTAATACTCTAAATTTAGAAAGTGATAGTGGTTTATTAATAGCTAGTAGCTCAGATATTTACATCTACTCAACTCAGAGCTTCGGGTAACACTGGCAACGGATATAACGGATGTAACGGATGAGTTATTTGTTACTATCCGTTTATTATTTGTTGCTAATATTAATATAAATTTTTCGTAAACAAAAAATAAAAATTTCATTTGATTTGCTTTGAGATAGTACACGCATACACTAAAAGACAATATGATGTGATTTAGAACATTCAAAATTTATTAGGGAATCGCCAATTAAATGACGATATTCATACATGACCAATTTAGTAAAGATTATTTGGAAGCATTACTGGCGCCGTCTGGAAAAGTCGAATCACCGAAGCGTGTATCAGGGGAAGTCAGGTTAATTGATGTTTACTTCACACCCGACTCACAACAAAAGGCAAACTTACAATCACTGGGTCTACTTGGGCAATTTGCACAATACCCCGCAATACTCGAACCTTATCGAAATGCAGCAACAGCAGACGAAATTGGAGATTGCCTGCTTAAGCAATTAGAAGTAAAGGCTTTTTTACGACGCAAGGCAAATAGAGGTAAAAGGAGTAAGAAGAATAAGAACGAAAAAGCAGACAAAAAATTAAAATCCTCAGAAATACCAAAAGTATGGATATTAACACCAACAGCATCTAAAAGAAAACTGTCGTACTTCGGCGCCAGTGCAAGAAAGGGCTGGCCAAAAGGAGTATATTTCTTAGCACCGGGTTTACGAGCAGCAATAGTTGCTATCCATCAACTGCCTAAAATACCCGAAACGTTATGGTTAAGAGTTCTTGGACGTGGAAAAGTTCAAGAGCGGGCAATAGATGAACTTGAAGCATTGCCAGATAATAACCCTTATAAAGAAATCGGGCTAGAATTATTGTATAACTTACGTAATAACTTGGCAGCTGAAAAGAAAACAAATGAAACTGATAGGGAGTTAATTATGAGACTGAAGCCGCTTTACCAACAAGAAAAAGAACAAATTCAACAACAAAGTCGTCAAGAAGGGCGCCAAGAAGGGCGCCAAGAAGGTCGTCAAGAGGAACGACGCACTACAATCGAAAATCTATTACGAGTTCGTTTTGGCTCAATAGATAACGAGCTTCAGTCAATTGTGGAAACATTATTACCACTGTCACCAGAAGAATTTACTCCTTTGCTGATACAGCTATCGCAGCTACCGCGCGAGGAGTTACTAGCTAGATTCGGAAGACAATCTTAACATGTTCGTTAACGACGTGCGCTCTTGTATCATAGATAAAAGCTAAAAGGTCGAAGCTAAATTACTTCGGCTTTTTTAACATATGGTGTAATTTAATTTATACTAAAAAATTAATATGAAGTGTATTCAATGCGGAACCGACAATAAGCTTAAAGAAAGATATGAAAATCAAGGCAGATGTAAAAACTGCGGTCATGAATTTGCCTTTGAACTTACAACTGCCACGCCGTATTATTTAAGTAAACTTACTGATACGTTTTTTCAAAATTTAATTATAGGTATTTCTGTAAATAATACTTTTAATTTTACATCAAAACAACTTTTTTATTTTTAGCATCGTAAACTTAAACCTAAAAATTATTTATTTAAATCTAAGGGTCTTCATATTACTGGTTACATTGTTATCAATGCTTTAATTACTTTTACACTAGGTAATGCTTTATACGAAGATTATAAATCACCGATTGTATATTTTATAATTGCTGCTACAATCGCCTTATTGAATGTAGTTTTAATTTTCATAAATAGTAGTTCAATCAATCTCACCGACCAAGAGTTAAAGAAAAATGGTCAAGAATTATATGTATTAGGAGTTATTATTATTGGTACAGGAATTTTAAGCAGTTTAGTGAGTTGGCAATATTGGGAAATTATTAGTCTACTTGTTGGTGTTCTAACTATATATAGTGGAAAGGTAGTTAAAAACCGTAAAAGTGAGCTAGTTGAGAAGTTAGCAATATCTGAAACGCGATTTGTTGAATTATTAAATCGCTGGGAAAGTATAAACGGTAAAATATCGCGAAGACTGGCGTCTGCACATGAGTATAATATTCCGACCCAAGTTAATCCTGATGTTACAGCTTATAGTTTTGATAGATTGGTAGTTTGTGATACCGCAGATATAGCCCAGTTTTTAATTGCTAATAACTTTCACTTTGAAAATAATTGCGCGATTCTTAGCATTACTGGATACCCTCAAAGCATTTTTGATACCACAATGGAGATGCTACGACGCAACCCAGAATTAAAAGTTTACGCACTGCACAACTGTACTCCTAAAGGTTTATGTGTAGTAAATCGTCTCAGCACAAGTCCTGACTGGTTTAAAGATACAAATGTCACTATTATTGATATAGGTATAACACCTCGGCAAGTCTTGGCTAATAAAAATAATCTACTTGTAGAAAAATCATCTTTGACTGTAGATGAAGTACAGCTACCTAATGAGATTCGTAGTACATTAACATTACAAGAACTACAATGGCTACAAGCAGGTAATTTCGTTAACCTAGAATCTTTTAAACCACAACAGCTAATTCAAATTATTCAACGTGGAATCAGCAACTCCTCAAATTTAGAAAGTAATACTAATTTACTAGTAGACAGTAGTAGCTCAGATACGTTTATATATATATCTGAAAGCTTTGGATAATCGCGGAATTTTTCAGAATCCGAGGTTGGCGCCTACTAGCTGCATGTTAAGTTATGTTACAGTAGTTTTAAGTTATGTATTAAAATTGAGAAAATATTAATAAGATGAAATAATTAAAGAGTTACTAAATTGTACGTATAATTTTAACTTTCGTCAGGTTAAAAATCATGTAATACCAGGAAAAGTTTTTGCCATGAAAATTTTAATTGTCGAAGATGATGGATTTGTCTCAGAGGCGCTTACAGCCATTCTTCGCAATCAAAATTACGTCGTCGAGGTAGCGAATAACGGCTTATCGGGTTGGGAGTTAATTGAAAACTTTGATTACGATTTATTGCTTCTCGATGTCATGCTACCCAAGCTAGATGGGATTAGCTTATGTCGGCAAATACGGGCTCATGGTTTGCTCGTTCCAATCCTTTTAATAACTGGTCGAGATAGCAGTCACGAAAAAGCTATTGGACTTGACGCTGGTGCAGATGATTATTTAGTTAAACCGTTCGACGCTGAAGAGCTTGTTGCTCGTGTTCGTGCGCTACTACGTCGAGGAGGAGTCACTTCACAACCTATTCTGGAGTGGGGTAAATTACGGCTTGACCCTACAAGCTGCGAGGTTAGTTATGACGACCAATTAGTGCCTTTAACTCCTAAAGAGTATGCATTATTAGAGCTTTTTTTGCGAAACAGCCGACGGGTGTTTAGCTGCGGTATGATTTTGGAGCATCTGTGGTCTTACGAAGATACTCCTGGTGAGGAAGCAGTTCGTACTCATATTAAAGGTTTGCGGCAGAAGTTAAAAGAGAAAGGCGCCTCTAATAGTTTAATTGAAACGGTCTACGGTATAGGCTATCGTCTCAAGTCGCAGTCAGAAAGTAGTGGAAGTAAACAGAAGGATGCTTGCGAATTACAAGTAAATTCAGCATCTCATTCCAAATCAGAGTCAAAATCGCAACAAACTGCTTTGGCTATAAATAAAGTTTGGCAGAAATTCAAAGGGCGAGTTGCCGAACAGGTTAATATATTAGAAGAAGCATCTCAAGCATTAGTTCAAAATGCTTTAAATCAAGAATTGCATTGCCAAGCAAAAAAAGAAGCGCATACGTTAGCAGGTTCGCTTGGTACTTTTGGCTTTCCAGAAGGTTCCAATGTTGCACGCAAAATAGAAAAGTTACTCGAAGCAGAAACTATTTCGTCCAATGATACCGTACAATTTGGTGCATTAGTAAAAGCTTTGCAGCGAGAAATTGAGCTAGAGCCACAACATTCTCAATATACTACCGATGCAATACCGTTTCAGGAGCATTCGCTGATTTTAGCTGTAGACGATGATCCAAAAATATTAGCATTACTACAAACTTTACTTACACCTTGGGGACTAACAGTCAAAACCCTTGCCGAACCGCGCGCATTTTGGGAAACTCTGGAAGCAGTCAAGCCAGATTTAGTAATTTTAGATGTAGAAATGCCTGGGGTTAGTGGCATTGAACTTTGCTCTTTAGTGCGTAATCATCCTTATTGGAGTGAATTACCGATTCTATTTTTAACGGTTCATAACGATGCAAATATTATCAATCAAGTTTTTAGTGTTGGTGCTGATGATTTTGTGAGTAAACCGTTCGTTGGTCCCGAACTTGTTACCCGAATTATCAATCGTTTGGAGCGCACAAAATTAGTTCGGCGAATGGCACAACAAGAAAATCAACGACTTGCGCTCTTTTTGGAAGCTGCTGAAATAGGTATTTGGGACTGGAATATATTGACAGGTCAAATAATTTGGTCTGAAACTCAAGAACGCTTGTTCGGAATGGCTCCAGGCTCATTTGATGGAACTTTTGATACTTTTATAAATTGCGTCCTACAATCCGACCGGGAAAGTTTACATTTTAAAATCAACCAGGTTCGCTCGGAACATACTAAGTACCATCACGAGTTTCGCATTGTCTGGCGAGATGGTAGCATTCACTGGATTGAAGCGCGAGGTCAATTTTGCTATAACGATGCAGGCGAAGCAGTGCGAATGCTAGGTACCGTTACTGACATTAGTACACGTAAAAAAATCGAAGCTGATTTACGCAAATCTAAGGATGAGTTAGAAAGAAAAGTAGCAGAACGCGCTAGGGAATTAATTCGGGTAAATGAACACTTGCTTGAATTAAATGAGCGATACTCGCACGCAGCTAGCTTTACAAAATAAAATTAATTTTGACAAACATTATGAATAAGTATAAATTATAATTAAAAATCGCATCTTCACAAGTTCCTCAAGTTTTTGTTCTAATTTAAAAAGGGAGTAATCTAAATCAAACTCACACGCACAAAGGGGTTAAATATGACAAATCCTAATAAAAATACAATTTTACAAGCAGTAAAAGAAGTACCTCAAAAAATCATTACTTACCTTTCCGGAGCAGTGTCTAGAATTTTTGCTCCTAGAGACGATGATTTCCCTGAAACAGGAGTTCAACCGTTTGAAGGTGAGCCAAGTGAGAAGAAACATTATTAATTCAGACAATAAAAGATTTGATAAATGCTTCAAGTAATGCTAACAATATTATAGTGTTATTTGTAACACTGTAGAGACGCAATTAATTGCGTCTCTAGAAAATATTGCCGTTTGGGTAACTGTTGCACCCTCACCAATTGTCACATCACGACCTATCGCGTGAGCATTTTCCACCTTTTGCTTAGGAGTAATTGTCACATCACCGCCAATCCGAATAATATTATTCTTGTTGATATTAATCTCAGTTTGCGCCAAAGCTGTTAAAGAAAAAACAATTACACTTAAAAACGATGCCAATATCAGAATCAATGAGTTTATTTTGATACTTATAGGTGATAGTACTTAAGTTTTATAAAAATTGTTGACCTTAAAAGCTCCTCTGCAACCAGTCAAAAATTTGGTCTAATTGACTTAAAGTTACCAAACCATACTGCCATAAAATCATTGGTAAGGAATTAGGGGTTTGCTCTGGGTGCCGTAATGCCAATTGCAAATCCGATGCTGGAATTGCCAGGTCTTTCTGCAAAAAGCTGACCAACTCAATCATTCTAATGGTTTCCATGTTACTACCCCTCATGAATGCTGTATTGTCAGAGTATGTGAAAAGTTTGAGGAAGTTGTGAGGATTGTGAATTTTATTACAAATTAAATACAGTAATTCCCACATCATTTGTAAAATCCGTGCATTGTAATAGCAAATGGTCTTTTCATAACTGAATCGGCTGCACAAGTCTCCCAATTTGGATACATTCAAGATATCGCTCAAGAAGGAGCCGAAATCAGTTCTGTTAAGGTCAAACGTTTCCAGCCAAAAGTACTCACGGTTATTAACGATGAATGATACCAACCTATTAGTAAAATGGCGCCGATGTTTACCGTCCCAGGTATCCTAACAACGATGTGTTGTTTAGTTATTGTTGTAGTTGTTCGGTTAGTTAAAATTCAGTACTAATGCTATAATTTCACCTTAAAGCAAAATCTTGAGGAACTTGTGAGCAACCCAACTGTTATTTCAAAAATTTAAGACAAGCTTTGACAAAAACGCATATAAAGTTTTGATTCCAATGTGCAAGTTTTTCAGCTTGGAGCAAAGCATTTTCTGCAAGTAAGTAAGCTTGCGCTCTCTGGCTCTTCCGTACTTAGTGGGCTAAAGTATTATATAATAACTATAAATAAGTAATAATTAATGAATTATGAAAACTTTAATAACTAAGTTATTAAATTTACCTGGAATCATAGTAGAAGATAGTCAA
>JAESFJ010000035.1_pt1 | contig 81407 bp, 71 predicted proteins | sample 9266161 | NCBI WGS metagenome assembly JAESFJ01 (sample SAMN14506165, study PRJNA617096) | algae metagenome | isolation source: Calothrix sp. FI2-JRJ7 and co-occurring heterotrophs from granitic desert soil | place: USA: Red Pass Lake area, Fort Irwin, California | collected 2000-06-01
GATGGCAGCGGCCATCTTCTGGCGCGCCTCGGTGGGGAGGAGTTCAGCGTGCTGATGCTGGGGCTCGACGTCGACAAGGGAGCCGCCCTCTGCGAAACCCTGCGCAGCGAAATCGAGAGCCTTCGGGTTGCGGTCGATGACCAGGATCTGAGCGTGACCATCTCGATCGGGCTTGCCGAGATCGCGGGACGGGAAAGCTTCAGCAATTACCTCGCTGCCGCCGATCAGTTGCTCTATCTCGCGAAGAGCTACGGACGGAATCGGGTCTATTCCGAGACCATGCTTTCCTAAAACAGATTTTATCTCGCTCTGGTCCCGCCGGTGGCGGGTGCCTATATGTGTCCGACCTTCCGCAGCCCGGAGTGTCCCATGGCTCCCATCATCTCCATCAATTCCCTCTCCAAGACCTATGCCAACGGCTTCAAGGCGCTCGACGATGTCAGTTTCGACATCGAGGAGGGGGAGATCCTTGCTCTTCTCGGGCCGAATGGCGCCGGCAAAACGACGCTGATCTCGATCATCTGCGGCATGACCAATCCGAGCGGCGGTCGGGTGACCGTTTCCGGGCATGATGTCGTGAAGGACTTTCGCAAGACGCGCGCCGAGATCGGGCTTGTGCCGCAGGAATTGACGACGGACATGTTCGAGACGGTGTTCAATACCGTCAGCTTCTCGCGCGGTCTGCACGGCAAGAAGCCTGATCCGGCCTATATCGAGCAGGTCTTGAAGGACCTCAGCCTCTACGAGAAGCGCAACAATGCATTGCGCGAGCTCTCCGGTGGCATGAAGCGGCGTGTGCTGATTGCCAAGGCGCTGTCGCATGAGCCGCGCATTCTCTTCCTGGACGAGCCGACGGCCGGCGTCGATGTGGCGCTGCGCAAGGACATGTGGCAACTGGTGGAGCGCCTGCGCAAGACGGGCGTCACGATCATCCTCACCACACACTATATCGAGGAAGCGCAGGGCATTGCCGACCGGGTCGGCGTGATCAACCGGGGCAAGCTGCTGCTCGTCGAGGAGAAGAACGCCCTGATGCGCAAGCTTGGCCGCAAGCAGATGACGATCGAGCTGTTGGAAGCCATCTCGACCATTCCGCAAAGCCTAGCCGGCTATGCACTCACACTCAGTGAAGATGGCAAAGAGCTCGTCTATGACTACGAACTTGGGAGTGGTAACGGACAGATTGCTGGCCTGTTGTCTGCCATCGACGCCGCCGGGCTGCGTTTCGATGATGTCTCCACCCGCCAGACGTCGCTCGAAGATATCTTCGTCTCGCTGATCGGAGAAGCTGCATGAACACCGAAGCGATCAAGTCCATCTACGTCTACGAAATGGCCCGCACGCGCCGCACGCTGCTCCAGAGCGTGATCTCACCGGTGCTGTCCACCGCCCTCTATTTCATCGTCTTCGGCGCGGCGGTCGGCTCGCGCATGGAGGAGATCGGCGGTGTGTCCTATGGCGGCTTCATCACTCCCGGGCTGATCATGCTTGCGCTGATTACCCAGTGCGTCTCGAACGGTTCGGCGGGCATCTATTTCCCGAAATTCACCGGGACCATCTACGAGATACTCTCAGCGCCGGTCGCCATGACCGAGATCCTGATCGGCTATGTCGGCGCGGCGGCCACGAAGGGCATGATGATCGGGCTGATCATCCTGGCAACGGCGATGTTCTTCGTCGACCTTGAGATCGCCCATCCGCTGCTCATGCTCTTCTTCATGGTACTAACCTCGATCACCTTCAGCCTTGCCGGCTTCATCATCGGCATTCTGGCGAAGAATTTCGAGCAGCTGAGCCTTGTACCATCGCTGGTCGTCCCGCCGCTGACCTTCCTCGGGGGCACCTTCTACTCGATCGACATGCTGCCGCCGTTCTGGCAGGCCGTCAGCCACCTCAATCCGGTGCTCTATCTGGTGAGCGGCTTCCGTTGGAGCTTCTTCGAGGTGTCGGACGTGCATCCGCTGATCAGTCTCGGCATGATCGGCATCTTCCTGGCGGCCTGCCTCGGTTTTCTCGCCTGGATCTTCCACACGGGCTACAAGCTGCGCCCCTGAGCGGGACAATCAGTCGCGCAGCCTCAACTCGTCGGTCTGCATCTGCATGGAGCTCAGCGTCGAGAGGAAACTCATGCCCAGAAGGCTCTGATCGAGCAGTCCTTCCTCCAGCACCACGGCTTCCACACCGGTTCGGACGATCGGGCCGAGACGGATTTCCGGTATGCGGAGCGGAGCGGCAGAGGCGCGGCCATTGGCCGTCAGCACAGTGCGGGTGAAGCTGAGATCGCCCGGATCAATGCCCATGCTCATTGCGTCTTCGTAACGCAAGGCGACCGAGCTTGCGCCGGTGTCGATCAGCACGGGCACGGAGACGGCCCCGATCTCTACGGAGGTCTCGAAGTGCCCGCCCAGCGCCTTGTGGAGCACGACTTCCGCACGGCCGTCCGCCGTGGTGACGGTCACGGCGCGTCCCGGCATCAGGCCGGCGAGCACCCGTTCGCCGATGCTTCGAAAGTCGCCGCGATAGAGATATCCGGTGACCAGCGCCAAGGCGATCAAGACCCAGATCGCCATCTGACGAAGGCTCTGGCCCAGCGAGCGGCGGCCGACCAGGATGCCAGCCGATATCATCAGAAGGATCGGCAGGGTTACGACCATGCGTCCGAAATCTTCGTTGTCGATGCCAAAGCTCTGGCCGCTGTCGTGGTTGACGACGAGGATCGCAAGACCGATCAAAAGGATGGCAATGCCGAGGACGAACCGCATCAGCCGCCCTCGCGCTCGCGGATCATGCGCGTGCGGCGGGTCTCCCTGCGTGGTTTACGCTCGACGTTTTCGAGACGCGCCGGCAGCGCCGCCATTATGGTGCGGCGTTCGAGGCTGGTATAGCTGGTCCACAGGCCGATTTCTTCGCGGGTGCGTCCGCAGCCGAAGCAATAGCCGGTCTTATCATCGATCGAACAGACGAGAATGCAGGGGGATTCCATTGCGAGCCCTTTGTTTCCACTCCTATATCGGGCCCCTAAAGTATGATGGCAAGGCCCAGCAGGAAGGCGATCTCGCAGAGTTGTTGGCTGGCGCCGATGGTATCGCCTGTGTGTCCTTCGATCCGCCTGCGGACATGGCGCGTGAAGCCTGTGACACAGGCGACGGAAAAGAGGCCGGCGAGGAACCAGGCGTGAAACGGGATGGCAATCAGGCAGAGGATTGCCGTGATGACGGCCCCGAGAACAAGGGCGGTCCGGCTGGCCTCGGCATCGGGGGCACCCGCGGAGGCCGCCACACCGTCGCGTCGGGCAGACGGCAGGGACGACCAGTGCCAGACCATCAGCGTCCGGCTGAGCACGGCTGCCGCGAGCCAGGAGAGCGCGCTCGAGAGTGGCGGCAAAACGTCAATCAGTATCGCCAGTGACGCGACGCGCAACGCGACCGAGAGGATGAGGGCAAGGGCGCCGTAGGTGCCGATGCGGCTGTCCTTCATGATCGCGAGTGCCTTGTCACGGTTGCCGCCGCCGCCCAGGCCGTCAGCCGAGTCAGACAGGCCGTCCTCGTGCAAGGCGCCGGTGATCATGATCTGCAGTGAAATGCCGATCAGTGCAACCAGTATGGCTTCGGCACCGGACACAGACAAAACGTCCATCACCAGCGTCGAGGGCAGGGCGATGACAAGGCCTGCGAGGGGGAAGGCGGCAACCGTGCGGCTCAAGCTCCCGTCATGACCGGCAAAGAAGCGATCGGGCACCGGGAGGCGGCTCAGGAAGGAAACGGCACGTGCGGTTTCCGTGACGAGGTTCTCGATGACCTGCATGGTTCCTTTCCGTTTGTCCTCGACCGACCGCGTCGCTTTTTTGAGTTGAGCGGCACGGGTCCGGTCTTTATGAGAGAGGCCACAAAGCCTGATTTGCTGGAAGAATACAAGGAAGCCCGATTCATGAGCGTTACCGGCCTGCCATTCGACGATTTTCGCGCCCTGCTGCGCGACCTGCCGGGACCTCACACCGCAGCGCTGGTTGCCGCGCGCGAGCGTGACAAGCAGTTGACCAAGCCGCCGGGTGCGCTCGGCCGACTGGAAGAGATCGCCATGTGGCTCGCCGCCTGGAGCGGGCGCGCGCCGGCTGTCAATCGTCCGCTGGTCGCGATCTTCGCCGGCAATCATGGTGTCACCAAACACGGCATCACGCCGTTTCCGCCTTCGGTGACCCAGCAGATGGTCGAAAACTTCGCCGCGGGCGGCGCTGCCATCAACCAGATCTGCGTGACGCATGATCTGGGTCTGAAGATCTTTGACCTCGCGCTCGATTACCCGACCGGTGATATCACCTGCGAACCGGCTCTCTCCGAGCGCGACTGCGCCGCGACCATGGCCTTCGGCATGGAGGCGATTGCCGGTGGCACGGATCTTCTCTGCATCGGCGAGATGGGGATCGGCAACACGACGATCGCGGCTGCCATCAACCTCGCGCTCTATGGCGGCGAGGCCGAAGACTGGGTCGGTCCTGGCACCGGTTCCGAGGGCGATGTCCTGGCGCGTAAGGTGGCTGCGGTCAAGCAGGCCGTTGCCTTCCACAGGGAGCATCTGTCGGATCCGCTGGAGGTGCTGCGTCGCCTTGGTGGCCGCGAGATTGCCGCCATGGCTGGTGCGATCCTTGCCGCACGCATGGAGAAGATCCCTGTGCTGATCGACGGCTATGTTGCAACGGCCGCAGCGTCGATCCTCAAGGCAGCGAACCCCTCGGCGCTCGACCACTGCCTGATCGGCCATGTCTCAGGCGAGCCGGGACATCTGCGCGCGATCGAACGCCTCGGCAAGACGCCGCTCCTGGCGCTTGGCATGCGGCTCGGCGAAGGGACGGGGGCGGCGCTTGCTGCTGGCATCGTCAAGGCTGCGGCGGCCTGCCATTCCGGCATGGCCACCTTCGAACAGGCCGGGGTATCCAACAAGTCCCATGAGTGATCGCAAGGAAAAGCTCAGCGGCGCCGAACCGCTTGCCTCGACCGTCATCCAGAAGAAGACCGGCATTGCGCATTTGTTCGCCGCCGGTCAATATTCGGCGCAGGGCTTCAAGCGTCTGATCCAGGAAGCGGCGTTCCGGCACGAATTGCTGGCCTTCGTCGCTGGCCTTGTGGTGTTCGCTCTGATCGGCGCGAGCTTCCTCGAGTTCCTCGGCTTCATCGTTCTGATGATGCTGATGTTTTCGGTCGAAGCCCTCAATACGGCCATCGAGGAACTCGTGGACCGTATCTCCCCGGAGATTTCCACGGTGGGTCGCAATGCCAAGGATCTCGGATCCTTTGCCGTCTTCTGCCTGATCATCGCCAACGGGGCTTTTGCCGCTTACGTCTTGATCAGCCGGCTGTTCTTTACCTGATCAGGCGAACTGGCGGCGGCGGGGCTCAACGGCCTTGACTTCCGAGACCGCCGGCAGGCTTTCGAGCACGCGGCTCGACGGCAGGATGGCAATGACCTCAGTGCCTTCGCGCAGCTTGGACTTCAGCTTGAATTCCCCGCCATGCTTGGCCAGGATCGCCTGGACGATCGGCAGGCCGAGACCCGTTCCCTGTTCGGCACTCTTGATTGCAATCGAGCCCTGACCAAAGGCCGATAGTACCACCGGTATCTCGTTTTCGGGGATCCCGGGTCCGTTGTCGCGGATCGAGATGTACTGACCACCACCTGCGGTCCAGCCGGCCTTCACCATGATATCACCGCCCTGGGGCGTGAATTTCACGGCGTTGGAAAGAAGGTTCAGGATGACCTGGCGGAGCGCTTTTTCGTCGGCCCATATGGACGGCAGGTTGGATTCGAACTGCTGCTCGATGCGGATGTTCTTCGCCTTGGCACGAAGCTGGATCATGCCGATGCAGTCTTCGGCGACTTCCAGGAGCGAGACGCTTTCCTCGCTCAGTTCATATTTGCCGGCCTCGATCCGCGACAGGTCGAGAATCTCGTTGATCAACTCGAGCAGATGGCTGCCGGAGCGGTGGATGTCGCCGGCATATTCCTTGTAGAGCGGGTTATTCAGCGGCCCCAGTACCTCGGTTGCCATGACCTCGGAGAAACCGAGAATGGCGTTGAGCGGCGTCCGAAGCTCATGCGACATGGAGGCGAGGAAACGGGATTTCGCCATGTTGGCTTCTTCGGCCCGCCTGCGGGCCTCGTCCGACAGGGACTTCGCAACCTCGAGCTCGGCGATCAGATCGTCCTTCTCCGTCTGGAAGGACAGGAGCTTCAGATTGGCCTGGTGCAGACGGTTGGTGATGTAGATGAAGAAGATCAGAGAGGTGGTGAAGACGGCAGTCAGGCCGAGGTCCAGCATGTCTTGCCTGGTGGCCGAGACATAGGTCAGCGCGACGACAGTCGGCAGGAATCCGAAGAGCACGGCCTGGCGCAGGAGCATGCTCGCCATGGCAGTGATCGACAGGGCGACCAGAAGTACTGCTCCCTTGTAGAAGGCAAAGGCCGTCGGGTTGCAGGTGGCGCAATCCTGCAGGGCGAAAATCGCCCAGGACATGCCCATGGCGACCTGCGACAGAAGCAGGATGCGACGCCAGTTTCCGTGGTTTTCCGGCGTGATCTCTGTCTTGGAGGCACGCTTGACGATCATGATGCCGATCGCATGCATTGTCAGCGCGAAAAGGCCCCACACGACAAAATGCGGCTGCGAGGTGAAATAGGCACCCGAGGCGGCGATCAGCAGGATGATCATCGGGATGACGGCTGCACCCTGCAGACAGGCTGCGATATGCATGCCGAGAATCTCGACGTCGAAGGCGGGGGATGTTCCGTGACCGGTCTGCAGGCGTTCGCGTGTGGTGCGGATGGCACGCGTCGTTGCCCTGTTGCGATTGTTTCGCGTCAGGTCGAGAACATTCTTGTCCGCCGATGTGTCTACGCCGTTACTCATTGCGTTGCAGTCTTCCGCGCCTTGAGGAACCCTAGCGGTGAATTCTTAAGAAGATCCTGCCCTGGAAGGATTTGTTTGCCATGTATGACAAGGATTCATTCTTGAAATGGGTGGGAATGTGACGCGAGTTTTGCTGCGCCTGCGGGATGGAGTGGTGGCACTCGCAATTCTGGCGCTGGCGCTTCTGATCGTTGCCAAGCTCGAGAACGAGCAGGCGCAGCGTTTCGCCGGTCCCTTCGCGGCGATCGACGGGGACACCCTGACGGCGGATGGAGAACGGCTGCGGATCGAGGGTGTCGATGCGCCGGAACTCGGGCAGAGCTGCACAAGCGAGGAGGCAACGGCCTATGCTTGTGGCGAAGATGCCAGAAGGGCGCTGAGAGGTCTGGTATCAGCGGGCAGTTGGGAATGCAGTGGTACAAGCCGCGATCCCTATGACCGTCTGCTGGTCATCTGCAAACGCGGTGTCGATGATCTGGGGCGGCTTCTGGTCGCTGCCGGAGCCGCCGTGGCCAACGGTCGCTACCTTTCAGCAGAAGCCGAGGCTCGCCAATTCAAAAGGGGCATCTGGGCCGGACGTTTCGACCGGCCGTCCGATTGGCGGCGGATGCGGAAGATGGAGGAGGCGGAACTTGCCGGATGGGTCGGGGCGTTATTACCAGAATGGATATCGCGCTGGTTTGGCGAATGACGAGAGTAAGTGAATGACTGCTGATGCCCCCATGCCGCCGGTCATGCCGCGCGGTGCGCTGCCGCCGGCAATTGACGCCTTGAGCCAGGCGATCGCCCGCTGCCGGATCTGCCGTGACTGTCCCGCGGGCGGGCCGGAACGGCGCATGCCGCACGAGCCCCGGCCTGTCGCCTATCTCTCAGCGACAGCGCGGGTGCTGATTTCAGGACAGGCGCCGGGGCTCAGGGTGCATGAGACAGGCATCCCCTTCAATGATGCGTCCGGCGACCGTCTGCGGTCGTGGCTCGGGGTCGATCGCGAAACTTTCTATGATCGCGCCCGCTTTGCCATCGCGCCGATGGGGTTCTGCTTTCCGGGGTACGACGAGAACGGCCACGATCTGCCGCCGCGCCGGGAATGTGCGCCACATTGGCGCCAGACGGTGATGGATGCCATGCCGCAGGTGGAGCTGATCCTGGCGATCGGGCAGTATGCGCAGGCGTGGCACCTCGGCGCGCTCAGGCGAAAGACCATGACGGAGACGGTCGAGCACTGGCGCGACTTTCTGCTGACCAATCGCGAAGGCCCGCGCGTGCTGCCACTTCCGCATCCCAGCTGGCGCAATACTGGCTGGCTGAAGCGCCACCCCTGGTTCGAGCAAGAGGTGCTGCCAGTCCTGCGGCGGGAAGTTTCCTTGTTGATAGGCCGAAATGATTTTCCATAATTTTTAACAGATCGGCTATATCAGGAAAAATCAGTTTTACAGGGCTTCTCATGGACCGCCTCGACCGCAAGATTCTCCGTATCCTCCAGGAAGACTCAACGCTCGCCGTTGCCGATCTCGCCAAAAAGGTCGGCCTGTCCACGACGCCCTGCTGGCGCCGTATCCAGAAGATGGAGGAAGATGGCGTAATCCGCCGGCGTGTGGCCCTGCTCGATCCGACCAAGGTCAACACGAAGGTCACCGTCTTCGTCTCGATCCGCACCTCCAGCCACTCGATCGAATGGCTGAAGCGGTTTTCGGAGGTGGTTTCGGAATTCCCGGAAGTGGTCGAGTTTTACCGCATGAGCGGTGACGTGGACTATCTGCTGCGTGTCGTCGTGCCCGATATCGCCGCCTATGATGCCTTCTACAAGCGCATGATCGCGAAGATCGAGATCCGAGACGTCTCGTCTGCCTTCGCCATGGAGCAGATCAAGTACACGACAGAGCTTCCGCTCGATTACATGATGATCGACAATCAGAAATCCCAGGAAGACTGAGGGGCGCAAAAGAAAGCGCCCCCTCTCGTTATTACTTTTCCAGCCGTGCCAGCAGGGACGACGTGTCCCAGCGATTGCCGCCAAGCTTCTGAACCTCGCCATAGAACTGATCGACCAGGGCTGTGACAGGCAGGTTCGCGCCGTTACGGCGGGCTTCGGTCAGGACGATATCCAGGTCCTTGCGCATCCAGTCGACGGCAAAGCCGAAATCGTACTTGCCCTGGTTCATCGTTTTGTGGCGGTTCTCCATCTGCCAGGAGCCGGCGGCCCCCTTGGAGATCACCTCGATCACCTTTTCGATGTCGAGTCCGGCCTTCTTGCCGAAGTGTACGCCTTCGGCCAGGCCCTGCACGAGGCCGGCGATACAGATCTGGTTGACCATCTTGGTCAGCTGGCCGGCGCCGGCCGGACCCATCAGGCCGACCATGCGGGCATAGGCGTCGATGACGGGGCGGGCCTTCTCGAACGTCTCGGGCTCCCCGCCGCACATCACGGTGAGGATGCCGTTCTCGGCGCCTGCCTGGCCGCCGGAAACCGGGGCATCGATGAAGCCGCAGCCTCTGGCGGCGGTGGCTTCGGCGAGTTCGCGCGCGACTTCGGCCGAGGCCGTTGTGTTGTCGATCAGGATCGCGCCCGGCTTCATGGCCGCGACTACGCCGTTTTCACCTGTCGTAACCGACCTGAGGTCGTCGTCATTCCCGACACAGGTGAAGACGAAGTCGGCGCCGTCTGCAGCTTCCGCCGGGGTGAGTCCATGGCTGCCGCCGAACTTCTCGACCCAGCTTTCGGCCTTCGCCGTGGTGCGGTTGTAGACCTTCACCTCGTGGCCACCCTTGACCTTCAGGTGCCCCGCCATGGGAAAACCCATCACGCCCAAACCGATGAATGCGACCTTTGCCATATGTCCTGCCTCTGAGATTACGGTGCAGGCCAAGGCATAAAGCAGGAATGGCTGCAGGAAAAGGTCGCCGCAACAGAGCCTAGTGCCTTGCCGAAGCCCTCTAGCCGACCGCTGGTGCCGACTGGGGCTTTCCATCAAGGCGTTGTGACCGCTCCCCAAGAGAGTCTGAGATCTCCTGCCAGATGCGCCGAAGCCTGCGAACATGGAGGTCGTCCGCGATCCAGCCCATCATGTGCTCGACCCGAGTTTTGACTTCAGTTGGCGCGAGTCCGAGTTTTTCACGGAACCAGCGGCAGAAATCATCAGGGGTTTGTGCAGTCTTGACGGTGGTCTGGTCGACCATCAGGAGGCTGGTGCCGCCATAATTGCATACGTCCCTCAGGTTCTGGGTCGGGGCGACGAGTACGCCGGCGAGTAAGAGGTCGAACTCCTCGGGGCTATCCGTTTCACCTGCTCCGGACTTGCGAAAATCGATTGCGCGTTCCAGGTCGAATATGGTCCTGATCTGCAGCTCTCTCAGCACCAGGAACTTCTCGATGCCGACCAGGTGACATAGCTGAGCCTGCGCGATCCAGTCCACCGCCTGATAGATGCCGTAGGGCGATTCAATGTGCAGCATGATCGGGTTATAGGTCGCAAGCCCCTGCACATCGTAGATGCCGCATTCCTGCAGGCGGAATCGGGTCGCGTAGTCGATCCCGTCAAGCGCATCGAGCGGTGTGATGCGTGTGCTCTTGCTGAAACGATCGTCGTCCATTTTCACCCAGGACATCAGCGATTGAAGGCGTAGTAGGGCGAATTTCGTGGCGCTGTCGGGCAGGTAGCCGAGGACGGGCGCAAGGATCAGCCAGATACTGGAAACCTCCTGCCCGGTCGATTTCGCTGCCGCCGCACTCTGTTGGCCTGCATTCTCTACAAGCGTTACTCCGAATGTCGGGTCAGGCAGTGCCCGAAAGAGAGCCATCACAAAGACCACGGAAACAATCGACTCCACCGTGTAGCGGATGAACGTAAAGGCCGAGAGATCGAAAACCGCGAGCCCGCGCATGAAACCTCGAATGGCGGCAAGATAGGCGCCCGCAAACGCGAGTCCTCCGATCAAGCTGAGGTGGGTCCTCAGTTCTGTGGACGTTTCGGTGGTCTCAATGCCTGCGGCGGCAATCTGCATACCTGTCAGCAGGGCATCCGTGCCAAAATAGGTGACGATCATCATGCCAGTGGAGGCGATGATGAGGCGGATGTCGGACCAGCTTCCAAAACGGATTTTTCCGAGGATCGCGGTGATCTGCTGAACGGGCGGCAGTTGGTCGAAGCCAATTTCCTCCCTGAGCGCTATCGGCAGATCCTGAACATATTTCGAACGGACGAATTCAAGAGATGGATTGACGCTTGTCGGTCCCTTCTCGCCGCTTGCGAATGTTTGAGGGAACGACGTCAAAAAATCTCTGATGATGAGGAGACGCCGATTGCGCATCTCGTGGCGTGCGTAGATGAAAAGTAGCGGCGTGGCTACCGCGACCAGCAACGCATGACCATTAGACGGCGTTATTGCGCACCACAGCCAAAGCGCGACGCCAAGTAGCGAGTTGCCAGATTGTATCGGTTCCATTTTGCCGCCCCAGATTGGGGGCAGTAAATCAAAAACAACCTCGGATTGCTACAAACTCGCTGCGTCCCTCAGTTGAAAAAACAATCTCGGGTTTAGTTTGCTGTCTTTTTCGCAACAACCAGATGGCCCGGAGACGGTTCGCCGTCCTGCATGCGGACGTTGATGTCGGTGATCTCGACAACTTCGAAGCCTGTCGCGGCCAGCCGTTCGCGGACATAGGGTTCCGAATGCACGAAGCGCTGATGCGGGCCGACCATGAAGGGGCGGCCGGCCATCACGTCTTCCGGCATGGTTTCAGAGGAGAAGACGAAGATGCCACCGTCCGCCATGTTCTCGGCCGCACCGAAGAAGAGCGGCTCCAGGGCGCCGAGATAGGGCAGGACATCGGTGGCAGTCACTAGGTCGAAGGGCTCGTCGTCATTGTCTTCGAGAAAATCTTCGAGCTCGGCGACGTAGAGGGTCTCGTAGAGATCCTTCTCATGGGCGATCTCGACCATCTTCTCCGAGATGTCGATGCCGGTCATGTCGTCCACCATGTCGCGCAGGGTGCCGCCGGTGAGACCGGTGCCGCAGCCGAGATCGAGCAGGCGCTTGAACGGTCCGAGGTCGAGAGACTGAAGACGCTGACGCACCATCATCGGCACGGTGTAGCCGAGCTGTTCAACCAGAATGTCCTCGAAGGCCTCGGCATGCTGATCGAACAGGGTTTCGACATAGGCGTCCGGTGCCTTGGGGGGCGCTTCGCCGCGGCCAAGGGCAGCGATACGGACCGAGGCCCCGCCATGGTCTTCAGGGTCAATCGCCAGAACTTCTTCGTAGGCCTTCACGGCCGCATCGATGTCGCCGGCCTTTTCGAGGGCCAATGCGCGGTTATAGGCTTCCGCCAGTGCGTCTTCGTCGATCTTGGCCATGTCAGGCTCCTGTTTCGATGGCCGCCGAACCGGCCTTTGCCGGTCGTCTAACGGGTCGGGGCCGGCTTGGCAATCAAAACGGAACCGCGCGCCGCCTCTTCGTGTTTTCCGGGGAGGAGCTCAGCATGGAACAGATCGCACAGGAAAAAGCCGGCATTCTGCCACTCGAAGCCGCAAAGCCCGCGCGCCTTGCGCCCGCCTTGCCGGCCAGTTCGGCCGAGAAGGCCAACATGATCATTCATTATTATCGCGGCGAGATCGGCCGCATGACGAGCTGGCGCGACAGGATCGACCGGACGTCGAACTGGTCGATGACGGTCGTGGCGGGTCTGCTCTCGGTCTCGCTGTCCACCCCGTCCTCTCACCATGGCGTGGTGCTTTTTGCGATGTTGCTGATTTCGGTCTTCCTGCTTATCGAGGCGCGGCGCTACCGATTCTTCGACGTCTATCGTGCCCGGGTGCGTCAGCTCGAGCGGCATTATTTCGCCCAAGCGCTCTATCCGCTGGCGGAGCTGAAGGCCGACTGGGCCGAGTCGATCGCCGCAAGCCTCAGGAAGCCGGTGTTTCTAATGAGCTACCGCGAGGCGCTCTTCAGGCGTATCCGCCGAAACTACAGCTGGATGTATCTGATCCTGCTTCTGGCCTGGGCGCTGAAGATCTCCAGTCCCAAGCTGCAGCAGGGAGAGGCGCCGGCCGAATTCGTCGGCAACATCTGGCAGATGATCGGCAATGCCCACCTCGGGCCGCTGCATGGCGGCGTGGTGCTGGCGATGGTCGGCGCATTCTACCTTTTCCTGCTCTACGCTGTCCTGCACCGGGAGCCCGACGACGGCGAGTTTGCCCATGGCGAGGTGCATGTCTGACATCAGTGCAGGATGAACTCGCCCTTCAGCGAGCGCCATTCGCTGGCAGCGATCATCTTCTTGTGCACGTAGGTGACCGAGTGGATCGGGCCGTCGATCTTGTCCTGCCAGAAGCGCAGGAAGCCGCGCATTTCCGGGAAGTCGGGGGCCAGATCGTAATGCTGCCAGATATAGGTCTGGAGCAGGGAAGGGTGATCGGGCAGGCGGTATAGGATCTGGGCTGTGGTCAGCCCATAGCCCTTCAGCATCAGTTCCATTTCGCTATTCATGTCCATGCGTTCCCCGTGTTCTTCTTGAAGACGGATCGACGCGGACGGTGTCATCGCTTCCGCGACCGACCGGGGCCGCGACCGACGCGGGCCCTGATATGATGGAAACACCGGCTGGTAAATGAACTGCTAAAGCAAGACGGGCGACATCATGCAGATGTCGCCCTTGGCGTCGTTTATCGTTTCAGATGCCGCGTCAGGCGCGCTTCGATGGCGCCCCAAGTATGCCGCAGCGTCTCGACGATAATGAGGTAGAAGATCGCCGCCCAAAGATAGGTCTGGTAGTCGAAGGTACGCGAGAAGGCGTAGCGGGTCTGGCCCATCAGGTCGAGCACGGTGACGACTGCAACCACGGCCGAACCCTTGATCATGAAGATGATCTCGTTGCCATAAGGGCGGAGCGCGACGATCAGAGCCTGTGGCAGGATGATCTTCCAGAAGGTGATCGAGGTTGGCAGGCCCAACGACTTGGCGCCCTCTGTCTGACCCCGCGGCACGCTTTCGATGGCACCGCGCAGGATCTCGGCCTGGTAGGCCGCGGTGTTCAGCGTCATGGCGAAGAGCGCGCAGTACCAGGCCTCGCGGAAGAACCACCAGAGGCCGATCGCCTCGATCTGCGGGCGGAAAGAGCCGAGGCCGTAGTAGATGAGGAAGATCTGCAGCAGCATGGGCGTGCTGCGGAAGAGGTAGACATAGCCATAGGCGACCGTGTTCAGGATCGGGTTCTTCGACATGCGGGCGAAGGTGACCGGAAACGACAAGATCGCGCCGAGGGTGATCGAGCCGAAGGTGAGGATCAGCGTCGTTGCGAGACCGTCGAGGTAGCGCCAGCCATAACGCGATATCTTCTCCGGGTCCCAGCTGGAGGCAAGGTACCAGATCAATGCGATGCCGAGGACGGCCCAGAGCGTCAGGATCGCATATCCAGCAACCCGTGCAAAGCTGATGCTGCTGGCCCTGACGGGCGGGGCAGGGCGGGCAGGGATCATATCCACAGCGTGGCTCATCGACCGACCTCCGCACGATTGGCCCAGCGCGACACCGCATTCAGGCCGATCGATGAGACGGTCGCCAGAATGAGGTAGAGCAGACAGGCGATACCATAGAACAGGAAAGCTTCCTTGGTCACGCGGGCTGCGACGCCGGTCTGGCGGACGATATCGGCAAGGCCAATGACCGAGACCAAGGCCGTATCCTTCAGGAGCACGAGCCAGAGATTGCTCAGGCCCGGCAATGCGATGCGGATCAGCTGCGGGACGATGACCAGCCACATGGTCTTGCGCTTCGAAAGGCCGACGGCGCTGCCCGCTTCGTACTGGCCCCGCGGGATGGCCTGGAAGGCGGAGAGCAGGACTTCGGAAGCATAGGATGAGAAGACCACGGAAAGCGCGATCATCCCGGCCACAAAGGCGTTGATCTCGACACGCTGTTCGATGCCGAACCAGGTCAGCACGGCCTGGACGAGGATCTGGAACCCGAAATAGACGATGAAGAGCGTCAGAAGTTCAGGCAGGCCGCGGAAGATCGTGGTGTAGACGCCGGTTGCCGCCCGCAAACTCCATTCGCCGGACTGGCGGGCGAGTGCGATCAGGAAACCGAGTGCGAGGCCAACTGGAAGGGTGGCGAGCGCCAGCGAAATCGTCACCTTCACGCCGAAGGCGATCTCGTCGCCCCAGCCTGCATCCCCACAGCCGACCAGCGTGTCCGCTGCCAGAAGCCGAAACAGGCCCACAGGCCCGCAGAGTGGATCAAAGGTATAACTGATCCAGTCCCAGACCGAACCGAGCGCGGAAGACAATCCGCCCATGCCATTCCCCCTTGGCGGTTTTCTCCGCCATTTTCATGTTCATGCCGTCCAAATGCAAAATGGCGGAAGTGATCGACTTCCGCCACTCGTTTTCGTCAGATGATCCGGGGATCAGTTGCCGTAGACGTCGAAATCAAAATACTTCTTGTTGATTTCGGCGTACTTGCCGCTGGCGCGGATGGCTTCGATGGCCGCGGTGAACTTGTCGGCCAAGGCGGTTTCGCCCTTGCGCACCGCAATGCCTGCACCTTCGCCGTTGATCTCCACGTCGACCGGGAGCGGGGTCAGGATCTTGCAGCATGCGCCGGCATCCGACTTCAGCCATTCCGAGAGAACGACGATGTCGTCGACGACGGCGTCGACGCGGCCGCCTTCGAGGTCGAGCTTGTACTCGTCAGCCGTCGGATAGAGCTTCAGTTCGCTGTCCGCCATGTGCTTTTCGGCATAGTTGGCGTGGGTCGTCGAGGACTGTGCGCCGATGGTCTTGCCGGCAAGGCCGGCAACATCGGTGATCGTCGAATCCTTCGGCACGGCAACGGCCGGAGGCGTGTTGTAGTACTTCTTGGAGAAGTCGACCTTCTCGAGGCGCTCCGGGGTAATCGACATGGAAGCGATGATCGCGTCGAACTTCTTGGCCTGCAGCGCCGGAATGATGCCATCCCAATCCTGGGTGACGAATTCACAGGTGACCTTCATTTCTTCGCAAAGCGCCTTGGCGATGTCGATGTCGAAGCCGACCAGGGAGCCGTCTGCTTCCAGGTTGTTGAAGGGCGGGTAGGCGCCTTCGGTGCCAATGATCAGCTTCTCCTGAGCCATGGCAGAGCCGGCAAAGATCGACAGGGCCGCGATGGATGCAGCGGCCAGAAAACGTGTCGGAATACGCATATGATCCTCTCTGTTGGGTGGACGCCGGTTGTTGTTGTGAGGCGGCTGTCCGTGATCGTGCGGCATGATCGGCCACACTTGGGTCCAATATTCGTCTTGTTTTGTGGACGAAATCAACAGGAAACAGCGTGAGCGAGCATTTTTGCCCCTTAAAACGCCGGGGGCGCCAGAGGGACGGTTTTTTTGTTCCATTGCGTGTTGATCAATGGAGCAAAAGTCGTTCCAACTCGTTCAGGCACGGTTAATCATGCGAAACCTAGGTTGGCCGCAGTTTCGGTTCGCATAATCGACGACGCATTAAACGGCATGGCTCGGATGATCCTATCGATGACCATGCGTAGGGAAGGAAACGCAAGTTATGTTCAAGAACAGATTGCTCAATACGGTCGCAATCCCGGTTCTGTCCGTTGCGGTGCTGGCAAAGCCAGTGGCGGCTTCGGTGACCGGCCACCCAGAACGTCAGGCCCAGACGCGACAGGCTGAAGAGCAATTGATCCAGCTCGCCCAGGCCGTGACCTGCAACGACGGTACCGAAGCGCCGGACGCTGAAACCTGTGCTGCGCGCGACGCGCAGGCGGCCGCCGAAGAAGAGCAGCGTCGCGCTGCCGAGGAAGAAGCTCAGCGCGCGGCCGAAGAAGAAGCACAGCGCCAGGCGGAAGCCGAGGCAGAGGCCCAGCGCCAGGCAGAAGCGGAAGCCGAAGCACAGCGTGCGGCCGAAGAAGAAGCGCAGCGTCAGGCCGAAGCCGAAGCAGAGGCGCAGCGCCAGGCAGAAGCAGAGGCCGAAGCCCAGCGTGCTGCTGAAGAAGAAGCGCAGCGTCAGGCCGAAGCCGAAGCAGAGGCACAGCGTCAGGCAGAAGCAGAGGCCGAAGCACAGCGTCAGGCCGAAGCCGATGCGGAAGCACAGCGTCAGGCAGAAGCAGAGGCTGAAGCGCAGCGTGAGGCAGAGGCCGAAGCAGAGGCCCAGCGTCAGGCGGAGGCTGAAGCTCAGCAGCAGGCAGAGGAAGCCCAACAGGCCGAGCAGCCCGCCGAGGAGCAGCCCGCGCAAACGGTGACCTGTGCCGATGGCTCGCAGGCCGCGTCCGAAGCTGACTGCGCTGTCCCTGCCACGCCGGAAGAGCAGCCCGCCGAAGAGCAGCAGCCGACCGAAGAACAGCCCGCTGAAGAACAGCCTGCTGAAGAGCAGCCGGCGGAGGAAGAGCAGCCGACCGAGGAGCAGCAGCCAGGCGAGGAGCAGATCGCTCCCGAGCAGACCGAGGAGCAGGTGCCTGCGGCCGACGAAGAGTTGCGTCCCGGTCAGGACGCTGCCGGCGAGCAGCCCACAAACGACGGGGAGGCTCCGGCCGATCAGGCCGAACAGCCTGCCGACCAGCAGCCGACCGATGAACAGGCAACCGGTGAAGAAGTCCCTGCCGACGGCCAGCAGCCGGAGGGCGAGCAGGTTCTGATCCCGGCCGTCGAACCGCCAGTCGACCAGACCGTCGAGGAGATCACCGACACACGCACGGCCGAGGAAAAGGAAGCGATCGCCGAGGATCCGTCCCAGACGTCCGAAACCGTCGTTCTGCCGGTGGATAACGGCGCAGCCGTTCTCGACAGCGACAAGGATGCCGACAACAGCGGCGGCCAGGAATCTCGCGAACAGCGCAACCAGTTGAGAGCGCAGGAAGACGTCGCACCGCCGCCGGAAACGGATGCCGATGCGCAGGCGCAAAGCGTCGAGGTTGATCCGCAGACGATCCAGGCGACGATCGCCGAAGAGGGCACGACGCTGGACGCCGCGCCGACCTTCGAGGTGCCGACCACGGTGGTCAACAATGTCAGCAACAGCACGGTGACCAACAACGTCACCAACAATGTGACCAACAACGTCACGAACAACACGGTCGTCCAGAACAACGTCGTCAATCAGGTTACCGAAGTACGGGTCATCGAACAGATCGACAATCGTACGGTGATCAATGTCGGCGACCGGATCGTGGTGCGCAGCGACGACCGCCAGCGTCTGCGTTATGACGCGGAAGAGACGTTCTACGAGCAGCTCTCCCGTGGCCGGGTTCGCGAGACGATCGAACGCGCCGACGGCAGCAAGCTCGTGACGGTCTACAACCGCTATGGCGACATCATCATCCGCTCGCGCATTTCCCCGCGCGGCCGTGAATATGTCCTGATGTATTCGCCGGAGGCGGATGGCCAGCGTCCGAGCATGTATGTCGACGTCGGTCTCTCGCTGCCGCCGATGCGTCTGACCATTCCGGTCGACGACTACATCGTCAGCACGACCAACTCGCCCGACCGCGACTATTACGACTTCCTCGCCCGCCCGCCGGTCGAGCGTGTCGAGCGCGTCTACTCGATCGATGAGGTCAAGTCGTCCGCCCGTATCCGCGACAAGGTCCGTCGTATCGACCTCGATACGATTACCTTCCCGTCGGGCTCGGCCGAGGTGCCGCTCGAACAGGCCCGGACCCTGCGAAAAGTCGCCCAGGCCATGGAGAAACTGCTCGACAAGGATCCGGGTGAAGTCTTCCTGATCGAAGGCCATACCGATGCCGTCGGCTCGGATCGCTCGAACCTGGTCCTTTCGGACAAGCGCGCGGAGACGGTCGCCAACCTGCTCACCGAGGTCTACGGCATCCCGCCGGAAAACATGCAGGTTCAGGGTTACGGCGAGCGCTTCCTCAAGATCCGCACCGAAGCCGCCGAACAGCAGAACCGCCGCGTGGCCATTCGCCGCGTGACGACGCTGGTCCGCCCTGCTGGCGTGTCGAGCAACGATTGATCGACACGACCTCAAAATGACGAGGCCGCCGGAGCAATCCGGCGGCCTTTCTTTTTGTTGCGATGGAGGTCACGGCTTCGGCGGGAGCCCCGTGACGTCGGCAATGAAATCGGCGATCGCCATGGTATCGTTCAAATCGAAGACGGGCAGAGCGGTATCGCCAACCGCATGATCGGCCGCAATCGCCCGGATGTGGGGATCGCTTGGTGCCAGTGGCTCGCGATTGGCAGATGCCTCCCGCCGGGCCTCGATCTTCGGCACGGGCTCGCGCTTGTAACCCTCGATCAGCACGAGATCACAGGGGCCGATGCGGGCGAGGATTTCGTCGAAACTCGGCTCGGGCGCACCCCGCAGTTCGTGCATGATGGCAAAGCGGGTACCGGAGACGATGACCACCTCGTGGGCACCGGCCTCGCGATGGCGATAACTGTCGGCACCGACCTTGTCGATGTCGAAGTCATGATGCGCATGCTTGATGGTCGAGATGCGATAGCCGCGCCGCGTGAACTCCTCGACGAGGCGGACAGCAAGTCCAGTCTTTCCGGAGTTTTTCCAGCCGGCGATGCCGAAGATGCGCGGAGGCTGCGTCATGGTGCACCTTCTTCAAGAATGCGGCGTGCGACCGCCAGATCCTCCGGCGTGTTGATGTTGAAGAAGGGGTCGAGCGGATCAGGAAGGCGCGGCAGGAGTTCGAACTCGACTGTTGCGACCGGATGTCGGCTGAGGAAGTCGAAGACGCGGCGATGATCCGGATCGTCCAGCCAGTGGTCCAGATCGTCGGCCAGCGACACCGGCCAAAGAGCCGCAACCGGGTGGCTTCGGCCGGCAGAGGATGCCATGACGATCGTGTCGCGCGCGGCCAGTTCGGCGAGGCGGGTCACGAGATCGCGGGGCAGAAAGGGTGTGTCGCAGGGCGTGGTGAGAATATGGCCGGGCGCGTCCGATCTCTCGGCGAATGCTCTCAAGCCCGCCAGTACGCCCGCAAGCGGACCAGGGCGACCCGGCTTCCCATCGGGAAGCAGGGGCAGGACGCTCGCCAGCGGGTGGTCCGGTGGAGCGTTGAGGTAGACGGTCGAAACCTGCGGCGCAAGACGCTCGGCGACATGCAGGGCAAGCGGCTTGGTTGCGAGGTCGATCATTGCCTTGTCGGTGCCCATGCGGCGCGAGAGGCCTCCGGCGAGGATAACGGCAGGTGGTCGAGCATCCCCGGTCATGCGGTCATCTTTCCTCGCCCGGCGCAACTCGCAGCAGGGCGATGGCCACCAGCGCCAGCACACAGCAGGCGAGCATGACAAGCAGCAGGGGCATCGCGCCGGTCTCGACCGAAAGGATGCGTGAGGCAAGCCAGGAAACGAAGGCGCCGCCGCCCATGGTGATTGCGCCACCCAGTCCCGAAGCCGAGCCTGCGAGTTCGGGCCGCACGCTGACGATGCCGGCATTGGTGCTCGGCAGGGACAGGCCGTTGCCGAAGCCGACCACGACCTGCGGGGCGAAGAAGGCGAGCGACGACACATAGCCCTGCAGGACGAAGAGGATGGGTATCGCCGCGCCGACAAGGGCGACGATGCCGCCGACCAGCATCATCATGTCGATGCCGGCGCGACGGGCGAAACGGCCGGACAGATAGTTGCCGGCGATGTAGCCGGCAGCGATGAACATGAATTGCAGACCGAGCATGCTCGGCGTGAGGCCCATCAGGGTGCCGCCGACGAAGGGTGCGCCGCCAAGAAAGGCGAAGAAGGCGCCGGAAGTGAACGTGCCGGCCATCGTGTAGCCCCAGAACCGCGCCGAGGCGAGGAGGCGTGGCCAGGCGCGGAACTGCTGCGAGAAGCTGCCGCTCTTCAGGCGATTGGTCTCGCCGAGGTCCCGGTGGACGAGGAGAAGCACAAGCAGGGCGGCGATCAGGATCGCCGCAAAATTCGATCGCCAGCCAAAGGCGTCGCTGAGCAAGCCGCCAAGCGTAGGACCGATCATCGGAATCAGCGTCATGCCCATCGTGACGTAGCCGATCATCGAGGCGGCTTCCTCCATTGGCACCATGTCGCGGATGATGGCGCGTGACAGAACCAGTCCGGCAACGACAGCCGTCTGCACCATACGCGCGATTGTCAGGACCTCGATCGAGGCGGCGATCATGCAGACGACGGAAGCGAGGATAAGGATGACGAGCGCGCCAAGCATCACCGGTCTGCGCCCGTAGCGGTCCGAGAGCGGACCGATGACCAGCTGCACGAGGGCCGTCATCGCGATGTAGCCGGAGACGAGGATCTGCACCCGGTCGTAGTCGACGCCCAGATCGGCCGCCATCGCCGGCAGTGCCGGAAGGAAGATATTCATCGTCAGTGCCGAGAGGCCCGCGATCGCCACGAGGCTGACAAGGTGCGGGGCCGTGGTCCTGTCGAGAAAGCGGGAAACTTGCTGCACGCGTATGTGTCCTTGGACGCTAGACGAGATCAGCCGGGAGAGGCCGGATCCGCGCGGCGGGCGAGCGCCGCCTTCTTCTTGCTCTCGCGATAGAATGTGTAGAGGCCGGAGCCGATGACAATGGCCGAGCCTACGACCATCCAGACATCCGGCGTTTCGTTGAAGAAGAGCATGCCGAGAAGCACCGCCCAGAGCAGGCTGGTATACCGGAAGGGGGCGATGAAGGAGATCTCGCCCGTGCGCATCGCCATGATGATCGCCTGATAGCCGGCAAAGAGAAAGACGGAGGCGAAGGCCAGCCGGCCCAGTGCACTCCCGGACATCGGCTGCCAGCCGCCGAAAGCGGGAATCAGGAGCAGGCCCGCGAAGGAGATGGAGGCGGCCGTGAACAGCGTGACTGTCAGCGATGAGATGCCAGGATCGATCCGGCGCGTGACGAGATCGCGCCCGGCTGCGGTTATAACGCAGAGCACGATGTAGAGGGACGCAAGCGTGAAACCTTCCGGACCCGGCTGGATGATCACGAGAACGCCGAGGAAGCCGAAGCCGATCGCTGTCCAGCGCCGCCAGCCGACGGGTTCCTTGTAGAAGAGCGCGGCCCCCAGTGTGACGGCGAGAGGAAGCGACTGCAGGATCGCGGAGGCATTGGCGAGCGGCACCTGGCCGAGTGCGGCCAGAAAGGCGACGGCTGCAATCGTCTCGAAGAATATCCGTACCAGGATCATCGGCTGCAGGATGTTTTTGATGTGGTCGAGGGCACCCATGCGTCGCGCGACGATGTAGACCAGAAGCGCCGTGAAGGCACCGCGCACGAACATGATCTGCGCCACGGTCAATTCCGCGGTCACCGATTTCGTCAGGGCGTCGTTGAAGGTGAAGCCAGCCATCGAGATCGCCATCAGAAGGGCGCCTCGGGTGTTTTCGGATAATGCCATGCTCGATTCCCGTGCGTACCCGGCGGTTCTAAACCAAGCGGCATGCGCGAGGAACAGAATTCGCCTTTTCTCCCGCTGAAACGATGCTGCAGTGCCAAAAACGCGGTCTGCGGTTAACCTTTGCTCAAACTCCCGCCGACAATCTTCATACTGGTGCCGCATGAGGTGGTTCCGTTCCATCGACCCTGCGCGATGATCTCGCGGGATATCGACCTCTTCCGAGGGCCTCATGAGTTTTATTGATCGCCTCCTGCAAAGCCGCAGGATCGTCACCAAAGTTTTGCTTTTCGTCGTTCCTCTCGTTCTGCTCATGGCCGGTGTTGGCCTGCTCGGCTATTGGACTGCCACCACGCTAAACGGCCACATGACCGTTACCCGCGCCACGATCGGCAACATCAGCGATCTGGAGAGGCTGCAGCAGGGGTTGCAGGAGTTCAGCCTGGAACCGACGGAAAAGAGCAGGGACGCGCTTCTGTCGGCAATCGGCGACCAGGAAAAAGGGCTGGCCGTGCTCAACGGCGTCCTCGCCAAGCAGGCTCAGGCCGGCGACCTTGCGGCGCTCACCGGTTTGCCAGGCACGATGCGGGCGCAGACGATGGCGCTCTGGGACAGCAAGACGACGCGGGACGAGCTGGATGCGGGCCTGACGTCCGCCGTCGCGGCCCTCCAGGCGGAGAGCCAGCAGATCGTCAAGCAGGTTGATTTCGTCCGCACAGATCTTGCGGGCAAGGAGCGCTTCGCCAAGGAGCTGCTGTTTGATGCATCCGCCTTCAAGTCGCTGCTCGACCGCCTCGGCAAGCTGCGCGTCGGTGTTCAGATGGCCTTCACCCCGGAAGAGCAACTCGCGGAGGCGAAGCTCTATCTGAAGCCCATGCAGAAGGATCTGGCGAAAGCCAACGAGATCGCATCCGAGAAGGGCAAGGTGCTGGTTGGAGAGGTCGAGGCCGCCATCACCAAGGTCGAGACGATCCTGAACCAGTCAGGGCCGGATGATGCACGCGCGCAGGAGCTCGGGCGGGTTCTCGCCGAACTGGTGGAGATCGAACAGAAGATTACGCTGCAGGCGGCCAAGAACAGCGACATCGCGGCCGACCGCTTCGTCAGTCTCGACAAGCTTGTGGCCGAACAGAAGGAACTGATGTCGCTCGTCGACAGTGCAGCGCTCACCATCGCCACCGTGGAACTTCGCGTTCAGCAGATGCTTGGCGCGCTGGATGACCAGGCCCGTGCCGTTGTCGTCGCTGAAGTCGATGCTCTCCAGAAAGTTGCCGCGCGTATCTCCGAGCTCGGTGCCAAGAACAGTGCGCTGCGCGACTTCCCTCAGAAGATCGCTCCGCATTTAACATCCATCACCGACAACTCCCAGGCACGTCTGGATGCCGGGCGTGATTGGCAGGACAAGCGCCTGGCGGCCAATGCTGCCGTTTCGGCTGCGATGGAATCGTTGCGCAATTTCGTCAGCCAGGCCCAGGAAATTGGTCGTGAAGACAGTGAGCGCTCGGCGACGATCTCGGTCATCACCATGGTTGTGGGCACGCTGCTTGCCATCATCGGCGGCCTCATGCTGGTCGAGACCCTGCGGGCGCCGCTGAAGCGCATCACCAGTGTCATGGCACGGCTGGCAAATGGCGATCTGTCGGTGCCGATCGAGGGGCGCAATCGCGGCGACGAGATTGGCGACATGGTGCGCTCGGTCACGGTCTTCCGCGATGCGGCACTCGAAAACCGACGCCTGGAAGAAGAGGCCGAAGCCGCCCGTTCGCGCTCCGAGCAGGAGAGTGCACAGCGCGCACAGGAGCGCGCCAGGGTCGAAGCCGATCAGCGCTCGGCGCTGGAGGCCCTGTCCTCTGTCCTTGAGGCGCTCGCCAACGGCCAGCTCAATGTCTCGATGCGCGACGACCTGCCGGCCGACTTCGTTGCCATGGCCTCGACTTACAACCAGGCGGTCGAGGCGCTGCGCGCAACGCTTGAAGAGGTTCGCGCGGCGAGTGTCGACATCAATGCCGGCACGGAAAACCTTGCTGTATCGGCCGACGATCTGGCGCGCCGCACCGAGCAGCAGGCGGCAGCGCTCGAGGAGAGCGTTCGCGCGCTCTCGCACCTAAGCGATGTGGTGCGCTCGACGGCCGACGGGGCAGGGCGCACGGCCCAATCTGTCCAGTCGGCGCGCGACCATGCGCGACAGTCGGGCGTCGTGGTTCGCAAGGCTGTCGAGGCGATGGCCGAGATCAGCCGGTCGTCCGAAAAGATCTCGACCATTATCGGTGTCATCGACGAGATCGCCTTCCAGACGAACCTTCTGGCGCTCAATGCCGGTGTGGAAGCGGCGCGGGCAGGTGAGGCGGGTCGCGGCTTTGCCGTCGTTGCGCAGGAAGTCCGAGATCTCGCTCAACGCTGCGCCAATGCGGCCAAGGAGATCAAGACGCTGATTTCGGTCAGCGGCGGTCAGGTGAAGTCCGGCGTCGAACTGGTGGAAAACACCGGTGTTGCGCTGCAGTCGATCATCGATCAGGTGGAGGAGGTGCAGGCGCTGGTGGAGCGCATCTCAGCTGCTACTCGCGAGCAGTCGACCGGCATCAACGAGGTGACGTCCGCGGTACGCGATGTCGAACTGATCACGCAGCAGAACGCCGCGATGGTCGAGGAAAACAATGCCGAGATCCAGGGGCTTCGGCAGCGCGTCGATATCCTGATGCACAAGATCTCGCACTTCCGCACCGACAGCCAGAAGTCCGAAGCCCATCTCTATCGCCGCTCGGCTTGAAGCTGAAAGAAGAACCGGCGGCGATCAGCCGCCGGTGACGCTCATGTGGCGGGCAACGGCCGGCTTGCGGTGGTTGCGGTCAATGATGAAGTCGTGGCCTTTCGGCTTGCGTGAAATGGCTTCATCGATGGCCGCCGACAGGTAGGCGTCGTCATCGGACGCTCTGAGCGCCGTGCGCAGGTCTGCGGCATCGTCCTGACCGAGGCACATATATAGAGTGCCGGTGCAGGTGAGGCGCACACGGTTGCAGCTTTCGCAGAAGTTGTGCGTCAGCGGCGTGATGAAGCCCAGCCGTCCGCCGGTTTCGCGCACCTCGACATACCGCGCCGGACCGCCGGTGCGATAGGGAATCTCGTCCAGCGTGAACTGCTCTTCGAGCCTCTGGCGCACCAGAGAGAGCGGGAGGTACTGATCGGTCCGGTCCTCGTCGGTTTCGCCCATCGGCATGGTTTCGATCAGCGTCAGGTCCATGCCCTCGCCATGCGCGAAGCGCAGAAGATCCGGGATCTCGTGCTCGTTGAAGTCCTTCAGCGCGACCGCGTTCAGCTTGATCCGGATGCCGGCTGCCTGTGAGGCCCTCACCCCTTCCATGACCTTGTCCAGTTCGCCCCAGCGGGTGATGGTCTTGAACTTGGCCGGGTCGAGCGTGTCGATCGATACGTTGATGCGCCGTACCCCGCAGTCGGCGAGTTCGGCGGCGTGGCGAGCGAGCTGCGAACCGTTCGTGGTCAGTGTGAGCTCGTCCAGTCCGCTTCCGATGTGCCGCGAGAGGCCACGCACCAGATGCATGATATTCTTGCGGACGAGAGGTTCGCCGCCGGTAAGCCTCAGCTTGCGTACGCCCTTGGCAATGAAGGCGGAACAGAGCCGGTCGAGCTCTTCCAGCGTCAGAAGATCCTTCTTTGGCAGGAAGGTCATGTTCTCCGCCATGCAATAGGTGCAGCGGAAATCACATCTGTCGGTGACGGAGACGCGCAGATAGGTGACGGCTCGGCCGAAAGGGTCGATCATCGGTGCGGCTCGGTTGGTGAGCGGTTCTGCGTTGCGCCAGTCGGCGGGGCTATGGTCCAACAGGCTCCTCCTGTCTGTTTGGATCAATGTGGGGCCTCATGCTCGAAGCGTCAAGTTGACACCGGCCTTGTCGCGGATTTGCGTTGCAAAGCTCGAATGATCCCCCTAGGTCTGCAGCAGACAATTCGAGAGAGACGAGTGCCCCATGAGTGAGATCTGGCCCAGCGAGCTGAAGGTGTCGAAGGATCGTCGTCTTCTGACGGTGACCTTCAATGATGGCGTCGTCGCCTCGCTTCCGGCCGAGATGCTGCGTGTCCTTTCTCCCTCGGCAGAAGTCCAGGGGCATGGGCCCGGCCAGAAGGTCACGGTCCCAGGCAAGCGCAACGTCACCATCCGGCAGATGACGCCCACCGGAAACTATGCCGTGCGCATCGGCTTCGATGACGGGCATGATACCGGGATCTTCACCTGGCTTTACCTGCGGGAGCTCGGCGAGAGCGGGGCTGAGAAATTCGCCGCCTACGAGGCCGAACTCGCCGAAAAACGTCTCAGCCGCGATCCTCGCTGATTTCAAGATCCTGCATCGCATCGGATGACAGCATCCGCTGGATCAGCAGATCCATGTTTTCCGCCAGGCGCTGGCATTCGTCGATCGGCGTTGCCGAGAGGCTGTGCTCGATGAGATCCGTCTGGATGCGCATCGCCTTTTCGCTCAGCTGCCGTCCCTCGTCCGTCAGAAACAGCCGCAAGACGCGCTTGTCCCGCTGGTCGGGCCGCCGCTCCAGAAGTCCGCGTTTCTCCATCTGCGGCAGCAGCATGCTCATGTTGGAACGGCCGACCAACAGTTTGCGGGCAAGTTCCTGCTGCGAAATCCCTTCGAAACGGTAGAGATTGACCAGAATGTCGAGATGCGGCGGCTTGATGTCGAGCGGTGCCAAGGCGCGTCCCAGGGCCTGCTGCATCAGCTGGCAGGCGCGGGCCACGGAGATCCAGCTGCGAAAACGGGGATGGTCCCAGGGAAAGGCTTGCTTTTTGTTCATTCTTGTACTTTATTGTTCAGCATTGAACATTTGATGGGATTCCGACTATGCCATCCTTTCCTCTCAAGGTCACCCGCCTGGCTTTCGCGCAGCTGGAGAAGCTGTCACCGGCGGTTGCCGGGCGTATCGCCTTCGAACTTTTCTGCCGGACGCCTAGCCGTCGTCCGAAAGGCGCCAAGGCCAAGCAGGTCTTCCTGATGGGGCGCAGCCGGCTTCGGCAGTCGCAGACAGTGCGGCTGGCGCTGTCACGCGGCATGGCGGCAGCGCATCAACTTCCCGCAGACGCTGCGGGGGAGAATGCTCAACGAATCCTGGTGGTTCATGGCTGGGGATCACGAGCCGAGTATCTGGCCGAACTTGCCTCGGGTCTCAAGCAGGCGGGTGCCCAGGTGGTCATTCTGGATCTGCCGGGGCACGGGGCGTCCAGCGGCCGCCGGCTCGACCTGAAGATCGCGGCGGAAGCGATCGTCGCGGCAGAGCGGCATTTCGGTCGTTTCGACGGTGTCGTTGGCCATTCCTTCGGCGGTGCCGCGATCATGATGGCTGCAGGCCGTGTCTTCCCCGAATTGCAGCCGCTCGAGGCGCGCCGCATCGCCCTGATCGGATCGCCGTCGAGCATGGGCGAGGTGTTCAACGGCTTTGCCGCGATGGTAGGGCTCGGGCGCGGCAGCGTGGGGGCGATGCGCAACCGCGCCATGGAACTCGTCGGTGCACAGGTCGAGGATCTCGATGGTGTGGCGGTGGCCCGGCGCATCGACCGTCCCCTGCTGGTCGTCCACGCAGAGGATGATAAGGAGGTCAATGTCGGCCATGCGCAGCGTTATATCGGGGTTTCGCCGCATGTCCGGCATCTCTGGGCGAATGGGCACGGCCACAGGCGGATCGTCAGCGCGCCTGAGGTGATCCACGCCGTCTCCTCTTTCCTGATGGAGGCAGATGGCCTACGCGATTCCAAGGTTCGCGCCGCGTCATAGAGCCGTCATGGCACTTCCCTAAGTCGCGTCCATGCGAAATCCTGCGCTGTACGCGAACAGGAGCGACTCATGACGATCATCAGTAGTGTCGAGGATCTAAAGGCCATCTATGGCGAGGTCACCGATGCTTCGACCGCCAAGGTGACACACTTTCTCACACCTGCTTATCGGCGGATGATCGAAATGTCGCCGTTCGTGGCGCTGGCAACTGTCGGACCGGAAGGGCTTGACTGCTCGCCGCGGGGCGATCAGGGAGCCGTGGTTCGTATCGAGGACGACAGAACGTTGGCACTGCCTGACTGGCGCGGCAACAACCGCGTCGATTCGCTGCTCAACATTGTGCGCGATCCGCGTGTGGCACTGATGTTCCTGATCCCGGGCTCCAACAGTGCCATGCGGATCAATGGCCGTGCGGTCGTCTCGGTTGCCCCTGATCTGCTACAAAGTTTTGAGATGGACGGGCGTCATCCGCGAAGCGTTGTCGTGATTACCATCGACGAGGCCTATTTCCAGTGCGCCCGGGCCGTGATGCGCGCCGAGCTCTGGAATGTCGAGCGACAGGTGGCGGTGGATGAACTTCCGACGCCCGGCGAAATGCTGAAATCAGCGAAAGAGGACTTCGACCGCGACACCTATGATCGGGAATGGCCGGCGCGGGCCGCCAAGACGATGTGGTGACGTGAGCCGGGTCAGCGCTTGTAAATCAGCCAGCTCTTGGTGAAGTCCTTCTTCATGCCGTCTTCATAAAGCTTGGTGCGGTTGCGGCCGGCATTCTTGGCGCAGTAGAGGGCAACGTCGGACTTGGCATAGAGTTCTCCGGCATCCTCTGCATCGGCAGCCATGGCGAAGCCGAGCGAGATGGTGATCGGACCGTAGTTCACGCCGGTCTTGGAATTCTTGAAGGGGGTGGTCTCCAGTGCGTTGCGGATCCGCTCGCAGGCCTGGTAGATCTCGTCTGCCGTATTTCCCTCGATGATGATCGCAAATTCCTCGCCGCCTGTGCGGGCCACGAAGCAATCCTTGCGGACGTTGCTGCGGATGACTGTTGCGACCGTTGCGAGTATCTTGTCGCCGACCGGATGGCCATAGGCGTCGTTGACCTTCTTGAAATTGTCGATGTCGGCGAGAACGAGTGCGGCAAGCGGCTTGGTGCCGCTGGTGTAAATGGTGGCAAGCTTCTCGTCGAAGGCGCGACGATTGGCGATGCGTGTCAATGAATCGGTGTTGGCGATCCGCTTGTATTCGTCCAGTTCGCGGCGGACCTCGTCCATCTCCTGCGAGCGTTGCGACATTTGCACGACCGTTTCCTCACCGTGGGCCATGGTCGAGCCGGTGGCTTCCGTCAGGATGCTGATGGCGCTGCGCAGGATATCGGCACTGTTGGTGCTCTTGGAATTGATCCGGTGATAGGTCTCGCCGAGGAGGCGATTGTAGCTTTGCAGCGAACTCTGTTCCTGCTGAAGCAGGCGCAGCAGCCCGTCCAGTTCGCCAATCAGCTTGGAATGGACGTTTTCAATGGCTCTCGTCTGATGACATGCGAAATATTGTTCGCCGAGCGCATCGAGTTCATCCTGCGTGGCACGACTGCCAAGTGCGGCCAGTTCACGGGTCAGGGATGGGTTGGAGCCGATATAAGCTTCGTAGAACAGCTCGTAATTGCGCGGGATCGGGGCAACCCCCATCGAGCGCATCGCGTACGTGATCTGTGCCGCGACGTCAGGTGCCTGCGTCTTAGGCGGTGTCGCCGTGCTCATTCGGCCAACTCCAATGGTCGTCAGTCCCGGCCTCTCAAAGGCCATAAGAAAAATTACGGGCAAATGATTGGAAAATGTTTAATGATGGCGCAACGATAATTCATCGGCGCAAAATGAGCGTTTATCGCTCATTCTTGATAAGTACTTACGAAACAAGTGAAATTTGCCGTTGCAGAAATCATCTTCCGCAACGGCAATTGAATCGGCTCGTAAAGAAAATCAGCCCAGGTTAAATTCCTGGAAGAAATCATTGCCCTTGTCGTCGGTGACGATGAAGGCGGGGAAGTCTTCGACTTCGATCTTCCAGACCGCTTCCATGCCGAGTTCCGGATATTCAAGGACCTCGACCTTCTTGATGCAGTCCTGCGCCAGGCGGGCGGCCGGGCCGCCGATTGAACCCAGATAGAAGCCGCCATGCTTCTTACAGGCCTCGCGAACGGCGCGCGAGCGATTGCCCTTGGCGAGCATTACCATGGAGCCGCCGAAGGACTGGAACTGGTCGACGTATGAGTCCATGCGTCCGGCCGTTGTCGGGCCGAACGAACCGGAGGCGTAACCCGTCGGCGTCTTGGCTGGGCCGGCGTAGTAGACCGGATGCTTCTTCATGTAGTCGGGCATGCCTTCGCCTTTTTCCAGGCGGTCGCGGATCTTCGAATGGGCAAGGTCGCGGGCGACGATGATCGTGCCGGTCAGCGACAGACGGGTCTTGACCGGGTGCTTCGTCAGTTCGGCGAGGATCGCAGGCATCGGCTGATTGAGGTCGATCTTGACCACCGACGAGGACAGGGCGGTCTCATCGATCTCGGGCATGTATTTCGACGGATCTGTCTCGAGCTGCTCGATATAGATGCCGTCCTTCGTGATCTTGCCCTTCGCCTGGCGGTCGGCGGAACAGCTGACACCGAGACCGATCGGCAACGAGGCGCCGTGACGGGGCAGGCGGATGACGCGGACGTCATGACAGAAATACTTGCCGCCGAACTGGGCACCGACACCCATGGACTGTGTGAGCTTGTGGATTTCCTTTTCCATCTCCAGATCGCGGAAGGCGTGGCCGCTCTCCGTACCTTCCGTCGGAAGGTCGTCGAGATAGCGCGCCGAGGCGAGCTTAACCGTCTTCAGCGTCATCTCGGCAGACAGGCCGCCGATGACGATGGCCAGATGGTAGGGGGGGCAGGCCGCCGTCCCTAACGTGAGGATCTTCTCCTTGAGGAAGTCGATCATGCGATCATGGGTCAGAAGCGAGGGTGTGCCCTGGTAGAGGAAGGTCTTGTTGGCCGAGCCGCCGCCCTTGGCCATGAACAGGAACTTGTAGGCATCCTCACCCTCTTCATAGAGGTCGATCTGGGCGGGCAGGTTGGTCTTGGTGTTCTTTTCCTCGAACATCTTGATCGGCGCGAGCTGCGAATAGCGAAGATTGCGGCGCTCATAGGCGTCACGCACGCCTTCGGCCAGTGCCGCGTAGTCCTGCCCGTCGGTCCAGACGCGACGGCCCTTCTTGCCCATGACGATCGCGGTGCCGGTATCCTGACACATTGGCAGGATGCCGCCGGCGGCGATGTTGGCGTTCTTCAACAGGTCGAAGGCGACGAAGCGGTCATTGTCGGTCGCTTCGGGATCTTCGAGGATCGAGGCCAGCTGCTTGAGGTGTCCCGGGCGCAGGAGGTGGTTGATGTCCGAGAGTGCAGTCTCGGCAAGCAGACGGAGGCCTTCCGGCTCTACCGTCAGGATTTCCTGTCCCTTGAAAGTCTCGACGGACACGAAGTCGGACGTGATCTTGCGGTAGGGGGTCTTGTCCTCGCCGAGGGGGAACAGATCGTCAGCCATTGCAGCACCTTTTGAAGCCGGAACGAGAGGTCACTCGGCAGCCGGTCTAGTCGCGGTGTTCCAATTTTGCAATGGTTCTAAAGACGAGTATCGAAGGCGGACGAAAGCCGCCTCCGATCAAGGTTTCCAGAGCGTGTCCGTGGCGGCGCCTACTGTGGTCCGATCATCAGTTCCGGGCGCACATACTGGTCGAACTCCTCGTTGGTGAGGTAGCCGCCGCCGACCGCCTCCTCGCGCAGCGTCGTGCCGTTCTTGTGGGCGGTCTTGGCGATCTTGGCGCAGAGATCGTAGCCCAGCTTGCCGTTAAGCGCCGTCACCAGCATCAGCGAGTTTTCGACGCCCTTGCGGATGTTGTCTTCGCGGGCCTCGATGCCAACGACGCAATTGTCGGTGAAGGAGACGGCCGCGTCGCCGAGGAGCTGGACCGACTGCAGGAAGTTGTAGGCCATCATGGGATTGTAGACATTGAGCTCGAAATGGCCCTGGCTGCCGGCGAAGGTGATCGCAGCCTGGTTGCCGAAGATGTGGGCGCAGACCTGGGTCAAGGCTTCCGACTGGGTCGGGTTGACCTTGCCCGGCATGATCGAGGAGCCCGGCTCGTTCTCCGGCAGCGCCAGTTCGCCGAGGCCGGCGCGCGGGCCGGAGCCAAGGAAGCGGATGTCGTTGGCGATCTTGAACAGGGCGGCTGCTGCGGCATTGATCGCGCCGTGGGCGAAGACCATGGCGTCGTGGGCGGCAAGTGCCTCGAACTTGTTGGGTGCGGTCACGAAAGGCAGACCGGTGATGGCGGAGATCTCCTCGGCCACCTTCTCGGCAAAGCCGATCGGCGCGTTGAGGCCGGTGCCGACGGCCGTGCCGCCCTGGGCGAGCTCATAAAGGCCGGGAAGCGTCAGCTCGATGCGCTTGATCGAGGAGGCCACCTGGGCGGCATAGCCGCCGAATTCCTGGCCGAGGGTCAGGGGCGTTGCATCCTGCGTGTGGGTGCGACCGATCTTGATGATGTGGGCGAAAGATTTGGCTTTCGCATCAAGGGCGGCGTGCAGATGTTTCAGCGCCGGCAGCAGATGGTGGACGACATGCTCGGCTGCGGCGATATGCATGGCCGTCGGATAGGTGTCGTTCGACGACTGGCTCATGTTGACGTGGTCGTTGGGGTGGACGGGCTTCTTCGAGCCCATCTCGCCGCCCAGCATCTCGATGGCGCGGTTCGAGATCACCTCGTTCGCATTCATGTTGGACTGCGTACCCGAGCCCGTCTGCCAGACGACCAGCGGAAAATGGTCGTTTAGCTTGCCGTCGATAACCTCCTGGGCGGCCGCGATGATCGCGTCGCCGAGCTTCGCATCGAGCTTGCCGAGCGCCATGTTGGCACGGGCAGCCGCCTGCTTGACGATGCCAAGCGCACGAACCACGGGCAGGGGCTGCTTTTCCCAGCCGATTTTGAAGTTGCCGAGCGAACGCTCTGCCTGCGCCCCCCAATAGCGGTCGTTCTCAACTTCGATCGGGCCGAAAGTGTCGGTTTCTATGCGGTGGGTCATGTTGATGTCCTGCCTTTGACGGTGGCGTGGCCGGGTACCGGCTTTCGTTAACTGGATCTAGGTGCTGGAGGAGGCGTTACAAGCTGAACACCATAAGATGACAAACCAAGTCAACTCTATATGTCTTCAGATGGATCCCTGATGGCGCCCTCCTCCTGTGTCGTTTCCGGCACGTCTCACGACTATTTGTCGTCATGTGAATGTGGATACCGGGCACGCTTCCGCTACGGATTGTTAACGTCAATCAAAATTTAACGAATATTTCCATTTAGTTTGCGTGGCGGCCAAGGTTTCGCTCGACGGGCGGGTCACACAAAGTTGACGCCGCCGAATGAACGAGCCTGGCGTCGTCCAACTTTTCAACGATATGCCGATCCGCTAGTGATCCGCGCAAGACACACATCGTGCTGCGAGTCCGCCTTGGACTTGGACCGGGAAATGGAACAGAGAATGACGAGAAACAGGAAATTAGTAGTCACCGCGCTGATCGCTGCGACTACCGCTGCCGGAACCTTGCCGGGTGAGGCTGCTGCAACCACACTTCTCGATCTTCTCCGCGGTGGTCCCGGCCGCCAGGTCAAACAGCAGTCGGCGCCGGCCTCGCTGGAGCAACAGGCGCGCGGTGGCCTGGAAATGGGCGATCCCGAGCCCTTGCCGAAGATCTCGGGGCCACAGTACTACACCTACAAGCCGGAGGCCCAGCGGGCCATCAAGATCAGGCTGCCGGTTTCTGAACCCGTGGCCGGTTCGGCCGAGGCTGCGGCTGCGCCGGAAGTGCTTGGCGCGCGCCGCTTCCTGTCCGAGGTGGAGGTGCGTGCGACCGACGAGGTGGCTAAGACCGTCGAGGGCTATTACGGCAATTTGAACAAGCCGCTTATATGGACGGACGAAGAGGGCGTTTCGGAGCGTGGTCGGGCAATGATGCAGGCGCTGGCCGCCGCCGATACGGTCGGGCTTTCGCCGGATGACTATCTCGTGCCTATGCCGTCCGAGACTGCGGATCCTGCCGATCCGGAGAAGCGCCAGCGCGAATTGATGACCTTCGAAGTGGCGCTCTCGGCCAAGGTTCTGACGTATGCGCAGGATACCGTGCGCGGTCGCATCGATCCCAACAAGATCTCCGGCTACTATGACTTCAAGCGCAAGGGCGTGAATATCGCACCTGTGCTCGACATGCTGCGCCTGAGCCCCGATGTGGCGGCCTATCTGCGCAACCGCGACCCCAAGAGTCCGCAGTTCGTGGCGCTGCGTGACGAACTCGCAAGACTGAAGGCTGAAGACGCGCAGGCGAGCACGACGCCCATCACGATCGCTCCGGGGACGCTTCTGAAACCCGGTCAGAGCAATCCGGAACTGGCGCAAGTGATCGGCGCCTTGAAGCAGGTTGCTTCGGAGGCCGTGCTGACGCAGCATTCGGCTACACTGAACGCTTATGCCGGCACCCCGGAATACACGCCGGAACTGGTCTCCGTGGTCGAAGCGTTCCAGCAGGAGAAGGGCTTGAAGCCGGATGGTGTCGTGGGTCCCGCCACGATCCGTGCGATGACCGGCCACAGCAATGCCGAGAAGATCGCCAAGCTGCAGGTCGCCATGGAAGCGATCCGCTGGCTGCCGTCTGATCTCGGACAGCGCTATGTCTTCATCAACCAGCCGGCCTTCAAAGCCACTTACGTCAACGACGGCAAAGAACAGCTTTCGATGCGCGTTGTCGTTGGATCGAAGGCAAACCAGACCTACTTCTTCCAGGACCAGATCGAGACGGTCGAGTTCAACCCCTACTGGGGCGTTCCGAAGTCGATCATCGTCAACGAGATGCTGCCGAAGCTCAGGGCCGATCCGTCCTATCTCGATCGCCTCGGTTACGAGGTCTCCTATGACGGCCGCAAGGTCGCCTCGAGCCAGGTCGACTGGAACGTCACCCACGCCGTTGACGTGCGCCAGCCGCCGGGTGGCGACAATGCACTGGGCGAGTTGAAGATCCTCTTCCCGAACGAGCATGCGATCTACATGCACGACACGCCGTCGAAGAGCTTCTTCAATCGGGACATGCGTGCGCTCAGCCATGGCTGCGTGCGCCTAGCCGAGCCGCGGGTGATGGCGGCTGCCGTCATGGGCACGACCGTCGAGGAGATCGGCAAGCAGATCGCGTCGGGCCAGAACCGCGCCGTCCAGGTGCCGCAGAAGCTCCCGGTCTATGTATCCTATTTCACGGCCTGGCCGAACAAGGATGGGGTGATCGAATACTTCGACGACGTCTACGGCCGTGATGGCCATACGGCCAAGGCGTTCAAGGCGACGACGGATGCGCGTGCGCCGCGGGTCTAACCGATCTCACCTGTAAACGACATGTGATGGCGGGCCCAGTGCCCGCCATTTTACATTCCGGCGTCGTTTCAGCGCGTCAGGTCTTCAATGAGCGACACGGTTAGTTCGTCGAAATGTCCGATGACCCTGCTCGCGCCAAGCGTTTCGACCGGCACGTCCGAATAGCCGAAGGGAACCGCGATCGAGGGGATGTTCCCGTTGCGGGCCGCCATGATGTCGTTGACGCTGTCGCCAACCATTAGAGCCTTGCCAGCCATGCCCCCGGCGCGTTCGACGGTGGCGTGGATGTGCGCAGGGTCGGGCTTGCGGAAGGCGAAGGTGTCCCCCCCGACAATGGCGGAGAAATAGGAGGCAAGCTGCAGCCGTTCGATCAAAGGGATCGCCAGTCGTTCCATCTTGTTCGTGCAGACAGCGAGATTGAAGCCCGCTGCCTTTAGCCGGTCAAGTGCGTCAACGAGACCGGGATAGGGATGGCTCTTGCCGGGCATGCTGGCTTCGTAATGCGCGATGAAGCGGTCGAGCAGGGCAGGGACCTCATCGTCGGCAAGCGGGGCGCCCCGAAGCGCAAAGGCGCGCTGGATCATGATGCGTGCACCCTGGCCGACCAGATGTGTCAGATCCTCGTAGCTCACCGGCGCAAGATCCCTCGCGGCAATCGTGTGGTTCAGGCTTTCCACGAGGTCGGGGGCGGTGTCGATGAGGGTTCCGTCGAGGTCGAAGACGATGGTCGTGGCGGTCAAGACGTGAGCTCCCTTGTGCGGTCGTGGGTGTGGCCGGGGTAGGGGAAATCCTCTGAAAAGGCAACGGCGCATGGCGATGCGGGGCTTTCGCTCGGCAAAGGAGGCGTGTAAACAGCTTCCAACGAAACGGACGGGAGCTTTCGGCGCATGGACGCCCGCGAAATGAAGATCAAGGCAGCTGCTGCGGCGCTGGAGCATGTCGAAGACGGCATGCGTCTCGGGATCGGAACCGGTTCAACGGCGGAGGAATTCGTGCGTCTGCTAGCCGAGAAAGTCGCGGCCGGGCTGAAGGTGCAGGGCGTTCCGACCTCGGAGCGTACGGCCCGTCTGTGCCTCGAACTCGGAGTTCCGCTGAAGTCGCTCGACGAACTGCCGGAGCTTGACCTGACCATAGACGGTGCAGACGAGATCGATCCGCAGTTCCGCCTGATCAAGGGCGGCGGCGGGGCTCTGCTGCGCGAGAAGATCGTCGCTGCGGCTTCGACGCGGATGATCGTCATTGCCGACGAGACGAAGCTGGTCGAGACGCTCGGCGCCTTCCCTCTGCCGATCGAAATCAATCCGTTCGGTCAAGCATCCACCCGCATCGCGATCGAGCGCCTTGCATCGCAGCTGGGCCTGACGGGGGCGATGAAGCTCAGGACGCATTCCGACGAAAGCCTGTTCACCACAGACGGCGGACACCTCATCCTCGACGCATCTTTTGGCCGCATTCCTGATGCAGACGCACTGGCAAGCCGGCTCAATCAAATCCCCGGCGTGGTGGAACACGGCCTTTTCATAAACTTGGCATCCCTCGCGATCATCGCCGGACCGGCAGGTGCGCGGGTGATGGAGCCGAAGAACTAACAGGAGCATAGAATTTCATGATCAGCTTTACGGGTATGGGCCGCTTCGCCTCGATCGCCGTCATCGCCGGCAGCGTCATGCTGGGTGCGGTCTCCGCCAAGGCGCAGGATGTGCCGGCAGAGCACATGCAGGCAGCGCGCGACGCGATCACCGCGCTTGGCGTCACCAACCGTTTCGACGCAATCCTGCCGAACATCATGGACCGTCTGACGGCCCAGCTGATCCAGGCCTATCCGAACCTGCAGGACGTTATCTCCGCCAAGGTTGAGGAAGAGGCTCTGAAGCTTGCCGCCCGTCGTGCCGACCTGGAGCGCGAAGCGGCCCTCGTCTATGCCAAGGCGTTCACAGCCGAAGAACTGACCCAAATTACCGCCTTCTACGGCAGCGAGACGGGCAAGAAGCTGTTGAAGGACGGCCCGATCGCAACGCGCGAACTGTTGAAGGCCGCCGATATCTGGACCGCCGGCATTGCCCGCGATCTCGAGCAGCAGGCCAATGCAGCCTTGCTGGCCGAAGTTCAGGCGGAGCAGCCGGCTGCCGCAGAGGCACCGAAGCCGTAAGGCAGTCAGCATTGGATTTTCGAGCCCGGGCGTCGTCCCGGGCTTTTCTTTTTGTCGTTCCGCCTCCTATATCAGGCGAAGTTGCAGCAAGCGCCCGAAGGCAGGAGATCCCCATGAGCCAGTTCGACTACGACCTCTTTGTCATCGGCGGCGGCTCGGGCGGGGTTCGGAGCGCGCGCGTCGCAGCGTCGCTCGGCAAGAAGGTCGCAATCGCGGAAGAGTACCGTTTCGGCGGTACCTGTGTCATCCGCGGCTGCGTGCCGAAGAAGCTCTTCGTCTATGCTTCGCAGTATCACGAGCATTTCGAGGATGCTGCAGGTTATGGCTGGACAGTGGGCGAAAGCCGGTTCGACTGGCCGTCGCTGATTGCCGCCAAGGACAAGGAAATCGATCGTCTCGAAGGCCTCTATCGCAAGGGCCTCGACGGTGCCGGTGTGGAGATCCTCGAAACACGTGCCGAGCTTACAGGCCCGAACAGTGTCCGTCTGGTCAAGTCCGGCAAGGAAGTCACCGCCGAACGGATCGTGATTGCGGTTGGCGGTGCGCCAAACCCGCATGCCGCGCTTCCTGGCCATGAACTCTGCATCTCATCCAACGAAGCCTTTCATCTGGAGAAGCTGCCAGCATCCATCCTGATTGCAGGCGGCGGTTACATCGCTGTGGAATTCGCCAACATCTTCCACGGGCTTGGTGTCGAGACCACCCTGATCTACCGTGGCGCCGAGATCCTGAGCCGTTTTGACCACGACATGCGTCGCGGCCTGCATGAGGCGATGGAAGCCAAGGGCATCCGGATCCTCTGCCACGACCATGTGCAGAAGGTCAGCAAGTCGGCCGCCGGAAATCTCGAGGTGGAGACGATCAATCATGGGCGAATGGTGGTCGAGCAGGTGATGCTGGCGCTTGGGCGCGATCCGAACACCACGGGCCTCGGGCTCGAGGCTGCCGGTGTCGAGACCAATGAGCGCGGCGCCATCGTGGTCGACCAGTATTCGCGTACGAACGTGCCGAGCATCTTTGCGCTCGGTGATGTCACCGATCGCGTTCAACTGACGCCGGTCGCCATCCACGAGGCCATGTGCTTCATCGAAACGGAGTACAAGAACAACCCGACCTCGCCGGACCATGAGCTGATCGCGACCGCTGTGTTCTCGCAGCCGGAGATCGGCACCGTCGGCCTTTCGGAGGAGGCGGCCGCCAAGAAGTTCGAGGAGATCGAGGTTTATCGCGCCCAGTTCCGGCCGATGAAGGCGACCCTGTCCGGCCGCGCCGAGAAGATGATCATGAAGCTGATCGTCAACGCCGCCGACCGAAAGGTGGTCGGCGCCCATATTCTCGGCCACGACGCCGGCGAAATGGCCCAGCTGCTGGGGATCACGCTGAAGGCAGGTTGTACAAAGGACGACTTCGACCGCACCATGGCCGTGCACCCGACGGCTGCCGAAGAACTGGTGACGATGTACAATCCGAGCTACCGGATTCGGAATGGCGAGCGGGTCTGACCCGTCGCCATTCGCCTCGACATCGCGTGTGTGGTTGCGGGTCTCAAGGAGGTCCGCAGCATGCAATCAGAACTTCGAGATGAGGTCCAGTCCCAGGACGGGTGCCGATAGCGCGGCAAGAGTCAGGAGAGATAGCAGGGCAATCCGGAGCCTGCGGCTCCTGCGGGTTTGTACGCCAGTCCAATCATACGCCATCACACGATCCTCATGATCAACGCAGGAAGCCTGAGCTTCCCGAACGCCACGTTACGCCCCCGCCGACCGGGGTAGATGGCGGGGCTTGCGTGAAGCTTGCCCCAAACTCACTGCTCGCACGACATCATGGATGCCGGGGGAGAGGCAGATGTTCCATGCTCGCACGATGCATCTGCTTTTCAAGCTTCTGCTGATCGATACCCGTCCGCAAGCCTGTGAATCATGTGGGTAACCGTGCTGCGATGCGAAAGATCAGGGCTGTTTCAACCAGTCGACGGCCGGCTGCCAAAGTGTCTCCTTGAATGCCGAACGGAAGAAGCCGAGATGGCCGACGGGACCGCCGGCTTGCGCAGGAGAGATCCAGCGGATCTCGGTCGGGGCGCGGTGGTAATACTTGAGGAGCGCGTGCTGCGCGCGCGGCGTGCCCCAGGGATCGTCCGTCAGGCCGATGGCAAGGATCGGTGTTTCCACCTCGCTGAATCGGCGGGCGGCATCCATGGTCGGATCAGCGAAGAAGTATTCCGGATGCCGGCCCCAGCGGGCCCATTCGCGGAAGACGGTTCCAGGCAGGGTCTGCCCGAGCCCGATGCGGCCCGGCACCTTCCCGAGCAGGGTCGCAAGCGGGACGCCGACCAGATTCATCTGGCTGAAGACGCGGAACCGGGGTTTGGTGTTGCCCCAGTAGCCGGTCATGGTGGCTACCATAAGATAGCGGGAGAAGCGCCCGGAGCGCCCGCCGAGCGCCAGCACCTGTCCACCGAAGGATTGGCCTACACCCACGATCGGATGATCTGGCGCCTCCATTTCCAGCCGGTGAAGGGCCGCAGGCATGTCGAGATCCGCCCAGTCGCGCATCAATAGCGGCCGCTTCCAGCCTCGGGGCACCGCAGAGGCGGCGACCCCGCGATAGTCATAGGTCAATGTGGCGCGAAAGCCATGCTGGGTGACCAGGTGTTCGGCAAATCGTGCGTAGAAACCACGGGGCACGGCAGCCGCCGACGAGATCAGCGCCATAGGGCCGTCGCCACTGCCGCGTAGCAGCGTCCCGTGCAGCGGGTATCCGTCCGAGCTGTGGAATTGAATTTCCGATTTCTCGATCTGGTATTCACTCATGCCGAACCTCCCGTTCCGGATGCCGGGCGAGATCTTACGTTTACGTTCATGTCATATCAAGTTCGTTGCCGCGAGAGGGCTCCACTGCCTCTCCGGCTATCCTGGAAAAGGTGCCGGCTGCCGCCTCGCCACTCCCTTCCAAAGTCCCTAAACTTCGGCTTTCCAAGCCGTGATTAACCGTTTATAAGCCCCCATCCGATGCGGCCGGGAGGTTGCCGCAGCTAGTATCAAACAGGTGACGACCATGGCGCAGAATTGGACCCCGAGCAGCTGGAGACAGAAGCCGATCAAGCAGGTTCCGGCCTATCCGGACCTCGACGCATTGAAGGCTGCGGAGCAGCAGCTTTCGACCTATCCGCCGCTGGTCTTCGCGGGCGAGGCCCGTCGCCTGAAAAAGTCGCTTGCCCAGGTCGCGGAAGGTGAGGCCTTCCTGCTGCAGGGCGGTGACTGCGCCGAAAGCTTCGCCGAGCATGGCGCGGACAATATCCGCGACTTCTTCCGCGCCTTCCTGCAGATGGCTGTCGTCCTGACCTTCGGCGCCCAGTTGCCGGTGGTCAAGGTCGGCCGCATCGCCGGCCAATTCGCCAAGCCGCGCTCGTCGGACATGGAAAAGATCGGTGACGTCGAGCTGCCCAGCTACCGTGGCGACATCATCAACGGCATCGAATTCACCGAAGAAGCACGCATTCCGAACCCAGAGCGCCAGCTGATGGCTTACCGCCAGTCGGCCGCGACGCTGAACCTGCTGCGCGCCTTCGCCATGGGTGGCTATGCCAACCTGGAAAACGTGCACCAGTGGATGCTGGGCTTCGTCAAGGACAGCCCGCAGGCCGAGCGCTATCGCAAGCTCGCCGACCGCATCTCCGAAACGATGGACTTCATGAAGGCCGTCGGTATCACCTCGGAGAACAATCCGAGCCTGCGCGAGACCGATTTCTTCACCAGCCACGAAGCTCTGCTGCTCGGCTACGAGGAGGCCCTGACGCGCGTCGATTCGACCTCCGGCGACTGGTATGCCACGTCCGGCCACATGATCTGGATCGGTGACCGTACCCGTCAGGCCGATCATGCCCATCTCGAATACTGCCGCGGCATCAAGAACCCGATCGGTCTGAAGTGCGGGCCGTCTCTGCAGGCGGACGATCTGCTCAACCTGATCGACATCCTGAACCCGCAGAACGAGGCCGGTCGTCTGACGCTGATCTGCCGCTTCGGTCACGACAAGGTTGCCGAGCACCTGCCGCGCCTCATCCGCGCCGTCGAGCGTGAAGGCCGCAAGGTCGTCTGGTCCTGCGACCCGATGCACGGCAACACGATCACGCTCAACAACTACAAGACCCGTCCCTTCGAGCGGATCCTGTCGGAAGTCGAAAGCTTCTTCCAGATTCATCGCGCCGAGGGTTCGCATCCGGGCGGCATCCATATCGAGATGACCGGCAAGGACGTTACAGAATGCACCGGTGGTGCGCGTGCGGTGACCGGAAACGATCTGGCCGATCGTTACCACACCCATTGCGACCCGCGTCTTAATGCCGACCAGGCGCTGGAACTGGCTTTCCTGCTCGCCGAGCGGATGAAGAGCGGCCGTGACGAAAAGCGGATGCTGGTTGCGAACGGCTGAAACATAGGTTCAGCTTTCCGAGTTTGACCACCGGGCGGGCTTCTGTGAGGCTCGCCCGGTTCTCGTTTCGGAGGTGGATCACATGCAAGAGAAGACGGGGCGCTGCCTGTGTGGCGCGGTGACAATCACGGTTCGCGGAAAGCTAGGGCCGGTCAGCTATTGCCATTGCTCCCAGTGCCGGCGGCAGACCGGGCTATATTACGCCACGACCGACGCTGTGTTGAGCGAAGTCGAGATCGGTGGGCGCGACCACATCGGTGTCTTCAGGGCGAGCCCGGAGGCGGAACGTGCCTTCTGCCGGGACTGCGGTTCTCCGCTCTATTGGAAGGCGGATGGCGAGGCGAGGCTGTCGCTGATGGCCGGCCTGTTTCCGAACCCGACGGGGCTCGAAGGCGGGTACCATATCTATTGCGCGGATAAGGGCGATTTCTATGAGATCAATGACGGCTTGCCGCAATATGCCGCCAGCAGCAGTTGATCTCGTTCACGCTGCAGCAGCACTTGTTCTCTGCATCCCCAAAGTGGCCAGCGCCTGCTGATAGGACTGGTCGATCGCGGCGAATTTTGCCGACTGCCAGTTGAAATAGTCTTCGACGAAGCGGTGGCTCAGCAACAGGTCGCCCCGGCGCCTGGGCTGTTCCCAGTAGAGAAGCCCTTCGGTCTCCGCCTTCTTGAACATGCGCTTCAGGTTGGTGGTGGAGACCTGGTAGGTTTCGCTGAGCTCCACCAGCGTTACGGGACCGCAGGACACGGTTGCAGCCGTGCGATCGACGTTGTCCAGGCGCGCAAACAGGTCGTGCAGAATGATGCCGCCGAGGTCGGACCAGAGGAAGTGACCGATCGAATCCGCCGGTTCACGCCAGAGTGGGTCTGCGACCATAATGTCGGCGCCGATCGGCTGGGCGATCAGGAAGATGCGTTCCTCGGCGAGCGATGTCATTTCGCGATTGCCACCGTCGAGCCGGTCGAGGCAGGCGAGATGACCGTTGAACCAGCTGCGCAGACCGTTCAGGCTGAGCTCCGTCGGTTCAAGGACGCGCACGCGCTTGTCCGGCACGTCCGGCACATCGCGCAGGAACTTGTAGGCCACCAGTTCCGCCAGATAGCCAGTCGCCGTGTTGCGGCTGGCGGCACCAAGCCGCATGACCGTTTCGACGAAACGGGTTGCGGTCAGCCCCGAAAGTGGGTCATCCTCGGTGCGCCGAAGCGCCAGCGCGAAAACCGACTGTGTCATCAGCCACTTGCGATGAGAGGCCTTGAGGCGGGACATGCGCGGAGTCCGCATGTGGATGCCGATGAGATGCCGGGCGATCTGCTTCTCGATGGCCGGATAAAGCGGATGGGCTAGGATTTCAGCGCGCGTCATGAGCGGCATGGCAATAGCTCTGTTCTAAACATTTAATGCTTTCAGAGTGTTGGACCGCTCGCGCGGCCCGCCAAGAACAGTGGTCGCTAATACTGTCAAGCACCCCGATATACCGAACAAAAAAAGTCTATGGCCGAAATTGGGTGGTACTGCAATAGCGCCACCCGGGGAAATGCTCTTTATGGATAATTGTGATCGGAAGTAACGACCGCTTTAACTATTGGGTTGCAGTCGATCTGCCTGCTCGGGGAAGAAACGGTCGAGCCCGTAGCCTTCGCCAAACATCACGTCATGCTGCAGCAGCCGGTAATCGCGGATCAACGGGTCGATCCGCCCCGACAGAGCCCAGTCCGCCTGGGCCTTGTTGTTGCGCCCGATCAGCTGATGCCGATCGATAACAGCATACCGTTCGGCGACGCGACCGAGCATGCCCGTGTAATAAGGATGGCGATAGCCTGCCATGTGCACGATGTAATAGGGGAGCTGCGAGGGGCTGACGGAGCCGATATCCTTCTGCACGCCCCGCTTGGACGACCAGATGACGAGCGGCGTCTCGTGCTCGCGTTTCATCGTGGCGACCGAAGCCTTGCGGGTGGCCACCACATTCGCCATGTAGCCGCTTTCGGTGTAGACGGCGTTGAGCGGCGGCAGGTGATCGCCGAAGAGAACGATGATCGTTTCACGCCGGCGCTTCTTGGCCCAGTCCATCAGCGCCTTCAGGCTCTGATCCGCTTCCTTGACGCCCTGGGCATAGGTCGCAAGGGAACTGGTGCTGGCATCGGAAAGCGTCGGGGCATCGACCTCAATGGTGTTCTTCGCATAGCGATTATGCTCGTAGGGGCCGTGACCTTGCAAGGTGACCGCGAAGAAGAAGAACGGCTGGTCAGTGTTGTCCGCTTCCTTGATGATGTAGCGCGTCAGGTCTTCGTCGGAGGCGAAGATGCCGCGCTTGTCCATCACGGGCATGTTTTCTTCGGAATGGAACTGCCCGAAGCCCAGCGACTGATAGACGTTGTTGCGGTTCCAGAACCAGCCCTGGAAGGGATGGAATGCCTTGGTCACGTAACCCTTGGACTCGAAGAAGGTGGCAAGCGACGGAACAGGGCGGCGGATATACTGCTGATAGGGAATGCTGCCATAGGGCAGGAAGGCATTCGAGAAGCCGGTTAGCGCCTCGAACTCGACATTCGCGGTCATACCGCCAAATTCGGGCGAGAAGACCTGGCCCGATTGCGCGGCGCGGATCACGGGCATGGGGTCGGCCGAGTAGCGCACGCTGCTCATCTTGGTCGGATCCCAGAGCGACTCGCTCATCACCATGATCACATCGGCCTGACGTCCCGAGAAGAAGGATGCGGGCAGGAGATCGGTCTGCATATCGGTGATGGCGACATGGCTGTAGCCGGCGGGGGCGCTGACGCTTGCCATCGGAACGTTGAAGGCAAATGCCAGCAGGAAGCCGTTGTGGCGGTAGTTTTCCTTCTGGTCCCACATCATGGGCACGATGTTGAGGCGATCGCGGAAGGCGGAGAATGCCATCGGATCCATCAGGGATACGAAGCCGGCAAGCAGGGGGAAGGAGAGCGCGAGGCGCAGACCGCGGCCGGACAGATTGAGGCGCGGAAAGACCTTGCGGCTCTTCCAGATCAGCGTCACGAAGGCCAGTATCGCGGTAACGCTGCCAACGGCAAGGCCGACGGCCTTCAGCGGTTCCGCCGCGACCATCACGGGCAGGAGTTCCAGGATCTGGCGACCGAACAGGAGGTCGCTCGGAAACAGCGGGTCGGAGAGGAAGAGCTGCTTTTGGCCGGAAAAGAAGGCCGGCAGCAGGAGTAGCGGGCCGACGAAAAGAGTCGACTGATAGGCCTTTCCGATTACCGCGTCGGCGAACAGAAGGATCAGGAACACCATGCCCGTCGCCACCAGACCTGGTCGGCTGGACGAGGTCATGTATTCGGCGATATCGGTCAGCGTTCCACGCGCCAGGACTTCGCTCGCAATGACGATCGCCAGGGCGATCAAGGCTGTGTTGACCCACTGTATGAGCAATTGCAGGACGAGGGAGCCACCGAAGTCCCGTTCGCGGGTCGCGCCAAAGGCATTAAAGAGGTTCGCGACTAGCGATTTCGGGCTGGGCTGGGCCACGTCGAACTCCAGATCATGGGGCGGGGTCATAAAAGTTTCGCATACGTGTCACATAAGTGTCATGAATGCTACATGAACCGCGACGCAGAAGCCTTTGTTCCCGGCAATTTCAGGGGGATTGGTTAGCGTCGCCACACGGAGTGGAACAAGGCTTCGCGATGCGGCGTTGCGATCGGACAGGCGAGCGGCTAAATCGGTGTCATGAGCGAAACAAAGAAGATCTCCGACGTCCTGCGTATCGCGGTGGCACAGTTCAATCCCGTCGTCGGCGACGTCGCCGGCAATCTGGCCAAGGCACGCGCTGCCCGCGCCGAAGCGGCCGGGCAGGGAGCAGATCTGCTGCTTCTGACCGAGCTCTTCATCTCCGGCTATCCGCCGGAGGACCTCGTGTTGAAGCCGGCCTTCCTCAAGTCCTGCCTGCAGGCGGTCGAGGCGCTCGCCGCCGATACCGCCGACGGCGGGCCAGGCGTGATCGTCGGCTTCCCCCGCCAGGGAGAGAAGGGCCGGCACAATTCGGTCGCCATCGTTGACGGCGGGCGGATCCTTGCCTTCCGGGACAAGATCGACCTGCCGAACTACGGCGAATTCGACGAGAAGCGCGTCTTCGTCGAAGGTGAAATGCCGGGGCCGGTCAATTTTCGCGGTGTGCGCATCGGCGTGCCGATCTGCGAGGAGATCTGGAACGACCTCGGCGTCTGCGAGACGCTGGCGGAGACGGGCGCCGAAATCCTGCTGGTGCCGAACGGCTCTCCCTATTATCGCGGCAAGGTGGCCGTGCGTCATCAGGTTGCTCTGCGGCAGGTGATCGAGACGGGCCTGCCGCTGATCTTCGCCAACCAGCTCGGTGGTCAGGACGAACTTGTCTTCGATGGCGCGAGCTTCGCCTTCAACGGCGACAAGTCGCTCGCCTTCCAGATGAGCCAGTTCGAGGAGACGCTTTCCGTCACCACCTGGCGGCGGACGACTGATGGCTGGCGCTGCGACCAGGGACCGATGTCGCGCATTCCCGAGAAGGAAGAGGCGGACTACCGTGCCTGCATGCTCGGTTTCCGTGACTATGTGAACAAGAACGGCTTCAAGAGCGTGGTGCTAGGGCTCTCCGGCGGTATCGACTCGGCGATCTGCGCGGCGATCGCCGTCGACGCGCTGGGCGAAGAGCGGGTGCGCACGATCATGCTGCCCTACCGCTACACCTCGCAGGAAAGCTTTGCCGACGCCGAAGCCTGCGCCAAGGTTCTCGGTTGCCACTACGACGTCGTGCCGATCCAGGAACCGGTGGAGGGCTTCCTCTCTTCGCTCTCCGAGATGTTCGAGGGGACAGAGAGCGGCATCACCGAGGAGAACCTGCAGAGCCGCACACGTGGAACGATCCTGATGGCGATCTCCAACAAGTTCGGCTCGATGGTCGTCACCACCGGCAACAAGTCCGAGATGTCGGTCGGTTATGCCACTCTGTATGGGGACATGAACGGCGGTTTCAATCCGATCAAGGACCTCTACAAGATGCAGGTCTATGCGCTATCGGCCTGGCGCAACGCGCATGTGCCGCCGGGGGCGCTCGGTCCGTCAGGCGAGGTCATACCCGCGAACATTCTGTCCAAGGCACCGTCCGCGGAGCTTAGACCCAACCAGACCGACCAGGATTCGCTGCCGCCTTACCCTGTTCTCGACGACATTCTTGAATGCCTCGTTGAAAAGGAGATGGGCGTCGACGAGATCGTGGCCCGCGGCCACGACATTGCGACCGTTCACCGGGTCGAGCATCTGCTCTATCTCGCTGAATACAAGCGCCGCCAGTCGGCCCCGGGCGTGAAAATCACCAAGAAGAACTTCGGACGCGACCGCCGCTATCCGATCACGAACCGTTTCCGCGACCGTTGATCGGTCAAGGAGCAGTGAAGGAGAGAGCCATGCGCAGTTCCGTCGAAATCTACGACATCAACACACGCGAATGCGAGGTGGTCTGGCAGACGGAAGATCTTGTTGAAGCGCCCAACTGGTCGCGGGACGGTGAGTTCCTGCTCATCAACGGCGACGGCCTGCTTTACGCCCTGTCGCTCGACGACGACGATCCGGAGCCGGAGCTGATCGACACGGGCTTTGCCGTGCGGCTCAACAACGACCACGGGATCTCGCCGGACGGTGCCTCGATCGCCTTCTCCGACCACACGCTCTATGGCAAGTCCTGCATCTATATGCTGGGCGACGGGGATGAGGAGCCGAGGCAGGTGACCACGAACATGCCATCCTACTGGCATGGCTGGTCGCCGGACGGGAAGGAGCTCGCCTATTGCGGCGAGCGCAATGGCGCCTTTGACATCTACACGATTTCTACCAAGGGCGGACCGGAGCGGCGGCTGACGAACGGCGAGGGGCACAATGACGGCCCGGACTATTCGGCCGATGGTCAGTGGATCTATTTCAATTCCAGCCGCACCGGTACCATGCAGATCTGGCGGATGCGCACCGATGGCAGCGACCTGCAACAACTGACCTCCGACGGCTACGGCGACTGGTTTCCGCATCCGTCGCCGGACGGAAGCAAGGTGCTGTTTCTCTCCTACGATTCCGAGGTCTCGGGTCATCCGCGCGACAAGCAGGTTCGGCTTCGACTGATGGACGCCGATGGCGGCAATGTCGAGACGTTGTTCGAACTCTTCGGCGGACAGGGTTCGATCAACGTGCCGAACTGGTCGCCGGACGGGACGGCCTTTGCCTTCGTTCGGTACTACCCGACCACGGACTGACGTTGTCGCATTTTGCTGTGTCCTGACGACGGGTCTTGGAGTAACACTTGGCCGTCAGGTGCCTGCCGTCGGCAGGAGAATCGGGAAGCCGGTGAGATTCCGGCACGTGCCCAACGCTGTGAGGCGGACGTGACGCGCAGGGAAAGCCCGGCCACTGGAGAAATCCGGGAAGGCGTGCGTCGCGAATGAAGCCCAGTCAGAAGACCGGCCTGGCAAGATAGACCGAACCCGCGCGGACGGCGGGTGGTTGTGCGCATTGTGGGGATTACGATGCACGACGAACCGAACGAGTTTCTCGTCCGGGCCGCGCCTTTTGCCGAGCCTGAGCGTGACGCCGTCTACAGGGCCATCCATACGCGGCGCGACGTTCGCGACCAGTTTCTTCCCGACCCACTTCCGGACGACGTGGTGCGCAGGCTGCTCGAGGCGGCCCATGCTGCGCCCTCCGTCGGCTTCATGCAGCCGTGGAATTTCCTCCTGATCCGCAGCCAGGAGAAACGGCAGGCGGTCTGGGAGGCGTTTGCGCGGGCGAACGAGGAGGCGGAAACGATGTTCCCGCAGGAGCGCCGCAGCGTCTATCGGTCGCTAAAGCTCGAAGGTATCCGCAAGGCGCCGCTCAACATCTGCGTCACCTGCGATCCTGATCGCGCCGGTCCGGTCGTTCTCGGGCGGACGCATGATGCAAGGATGGACGCCTTCTCGACGGTCTGCGCGATCCAGAACCTCTGGCTTGCAGCCCGGGCCGAAGGTGTCGGGCTCGGCTGGGTCAGCATCTTCCACGAGAACGAGGTGAAGGCGATCCTCGGCATCCCGTCCCGGGTGCAGATCATCGGTTATCTCTGCCTCGGCTATGTCGAAGAACTCTATGTGGTGCCGGAACTGGAAGTGAAGGGCTGGCGCAAGCGGCTCGCGCTCGATGAGCTGATCTTCGAGGATGGCTGGGGTGAGAAGCCGGAGACACCGGTCACTCCTGCAGGGGCTGGGGGCCGGATGCAGCCGGGTTCCTGAGGTCGATGGTACCCTTGTCGGAGGGCAGGAAAGCGGGGCCTACACGTCTCACCTTGAGGCTCGCCTCATCCAGTGGACGCTCGGCCGCCGGTGGTGGCGCAGCCGGCGCCGGCTTCGTCTTCGGAGCGATATCGAGCACCGAGGACTGGTAGTCCGGTACGGCGGGTCGGGGCGTCATGCGCTGATAGTACTGTTGAAGGTTACAGGCGCAGGCCGGGTCCGCATCCGTTCGACGATTGCGATAGAGGAAGGCGTTCGGCATGTCGCGGTAGGGCTGGCCCGTTACCGCCGAGACCATGTCTGTCGTTTCGCTGCGCTCGGGCGCATGGAAAAAGAGCTCGGTCTGCGTCCCGGGACACATCTGCTGGCATTGCGCGGCATCCCGGGCGAAGTTCATCGCAGAGGTCTGTGACGAGATGGGGAAGAACCCGCCGTCGCAGGTGCGGACGCAGAGCGTGCGGACATTGCCGCTCGGGAGGATGCCCATCGCTGGCGGCTGCGCGGAATAGGCGGCTTCTGCGGCGCGATCCGGGCGATAGGGCTCCGGCAAGGTGTCCAGATAGGGAATACGCTGCGCCTCTTCCGGCAGCGGCGCTTCGTCCGGACCACAGCCATTGGCCTCAAGCGCAGTCACCAAGGCGGCGCGGGCATCCGCCACCCGGCTGGCGCGCAGGTCCGCGAGCCTCGCGGCAAGAATATCTCTGTTCGCCTCCATACGAGAAATCGCCGTCGCGAGTTCCCCACAGTCGTTGCCGCCATCGGGGCGGATCTGGACAATCGAGGAGGTGAGGCAGCGCAGTCGTCGTTGATCCTGGCGCGCCTTGCGCAGTTCGAGGTTCTGCTGCGCGATGGCGCTGGCGTAACTGTTGATCTCGGGCGACGGGCCGCCCTGCTCCACCAGGACCAGTCGGTCACGCAGACGCTCGCAGAGCGCCGAGGCTGCGGCCCCGCTTGACAAGATGCCGCCCAGAAGGACGCTCATCGCGATGGAACTGATTATCCTGCTCGGCACATCCGGATCCCAGTTGGCATTTGCAAGGCAGATCACGACCCTGACGGCCAGAGGATACCCGAACGGTGGTCAAAACAAAATGACAGATGACGTGGCGGATGCGGCGCCGGCCGCATCCGCCTGTCCGCGGTCACGCAGCCTGGGCTGCCGTCAGCGTCATCGGCCGTTCCAGAACGCTGCCGTTGATCGCAGCAACCGCCTTCATGCGCTCAAGCAGGTCCTGGGATACTTCCCAGGAGACCGCTACCGCCTGGGCCACCCCGATACGTTTCGGCTCACCGATGCGCATGCCGGGGCATCCCATGCGCTTGAACATGCGCTCGAGGAAGACGTCGGTGACGGTGACGATGTGGCTGAGGCCCGAAGCCAGCCCCAGTTCGCCCACACCGCACATCAATTCGGCTGCCGCCAGCGTCACCTGGTTGCTCGCCCGGTCCTGGGAAATCTCCGGGTCGATGCAGAAACGGCTGGACTCCCAGATGGCGGCGCTACGGATCTGCGGCCCGCCGCCGAGAAGAACCGGAAAGGTATCGTCGAGCATGTTCGGGCCCAGTGTCGGCAGGAGACGCAAGGAGCCGCGGAGCTTTCCCTTTTCGTCGTAGGACAGGACATACAGCGGATTGACGCGGTCGTAGTCGTCGATCTCCCATGAATTGCGCACCTCGACCTCCCAACCCAGGAGGTCGTGGAAAACACGTTTGCGCAGCCGATGCATTGCGTCGATGTCAGAGGGATATTGGTTTCGACGTGCGCCGTTGATGATCCTGATCATGCGTTGCTCCTTCTTGTAGAACGGAGCAGGCAGGATGAGGTTCAACCGGACGCAATGAAACTGGCGGTGGCGCCAGCTTTATTCGTTGCAATCTCTGATATTATGAGGGGTTTACATTCCGTCACGGCATCGGCGTCTCCGAGAGACGCGGGATCAGGCCGCACCACACGGCCTCGGCGACGGCCTGGGCGTTGTTGACGACGTCGAGTTTCCGCCGGGCGTTGGCCATGAAGTGGCGGATCGTGCGCTCGGAGATGCCGAGGATGACGGCAGTTTCCCAGTAGCTCTTACCTGCCGCGATCCAGGCGAGAGTCTCGCGTTCCCGGCGTGTCAGAGGCAGTGCTGCGCCTTTCTCGATTCGATCCTTGCGTGCCTGGGCGGCAAGCCGGGCATTGAAGATCGCCCCGAGGCTCAAGAGGTCGCGATCATGGATCCTGCGCCATGCGGAGAATGCCTCTGCGTCGCCTGCGATCTCCACGAGCAGGCAGCTGTGCAGGCCCGGGAGGGGGTAGCCGATCATCGCCTCCTGCCGGTCGGTCCGGTGCCAATGGGGGAGCTGGATCGGCTCCAGGGCCGCAAACACCCGCAGGATCTGCTCAACGACCGGCTTGCGGTGAAGGTTGCGCGCAATCCGCGACGTGTTGCGTCTGTGGCTGTGGTGAATGTTGTGCGAACGCAGGCGCCCGTTGCTGATGACGGCGTCAATATAGGTGACTGGACCCGTGCCGTAGACTGTCTCCAGCCGTGACAGGAACGCGGACGGGTCTGGACTCTCCTGCTGGTCCAGCCAATCCAGCACCTCAAAATACGCCCCCAACTGTGCCATCGACCATACCCTAAATTTCAAGGGAAACAGTCTCAGGTTTACAGCTCTGACTTGTCCAGATGGCAAATGTCACCATGCGTGCGGCAGAGGGGGACTGCCGCACGATCAGGTCCGCGTCAGCCTGCGGGCTGGGATGCCTCGACAACCGCAAGGGCCGCCATGTTGACGACGCCGCGCGATGTCACAGACGTGGAGAGTACATGCGCGGGCATGGCGGCGCCGAGCAGGATCGGTCCCACATGCAGCGCATCCATCATGGTGCGGACGATGCCGAGAGAAATATTGGCCGCGTCGAGATTCGGGAAGACCAGCAGGTTGGCCTCTCCGGTCAGCGTGCTGTCAGGCATGGCGCGCTTGCGCAGCACTTCCGAAAGTGCCGAGCCGCCCTGCATTTCGCCATCGACTTCCAGATCCGGTGCGCCTTTGCGGATGATCTCCAGGGCGTGGCGCATCTTGGAGGCGCTTGCCGACGGTCGCGAGCCGAAGTTCGAATGCGACAGGAGAGCGGCCTTCGGCGAGATGCCGAAGCGGCGGATTTCCTGTGCCGCCAGCATGGTCATTTCCGCGATCTCTTCGGCGCTCGGATCGTCGGTGACGAAGGTGTCGGTGAAGAAGATCGCGCCGCGCTGGGAAATCAAGAGGCTCAAGCCGGAGAAATCGCGAACACCAGGGCGCTTGCCGATGATCTGGCGAACATCCCGGACATGGCGGTCGAAGCGGCCTTCGACGCCGCAGATCAATGCGTCGGCCTCGCCGCGCTTGACAGCGAGGGCGCCGATGACGGTCGTGTTGGTACGCACAATCGTGCGGGCCGCTTCCGGGTTGATGCCGGCGCGACCGACCAGCGCGAAATAGTCGTCGACATAGTCGCGGTAACGCGGATCGTCTTCCGGGTTGACCAGTTCAAAATCGATGCCGGGGCGGATGCGCAGGCCGTAGCGCTTCAGACGCGTCTCGATGATCTGCGGTCGGCCGATCAGGATCGGTTCGCCAATGCCGTCTTCGAGCAGCACCTGGGCAGCGCGCAGTACGCGTTCATCTTCACCTTCGGCGAAGATCACGCGCTTTTTGGCCGCCGTCTTCGCTGCCGCGAAGATTGGCTTCATGACGAAGCCGGAGCGGAAGACGAAGCGGTTCAGTTGGTCCAGATAGGTATCGAAATCAGCGATCGGGCGACGGGCTACGCCGCTGTCCGCCGCAGCCTTGGCGACGGCAGGTGCGATGCGCAGGATCAGGCGCGGGTCGAAGGGTGAGGGGATGAGGTAGTCGGGGCCGAAGGTCGGCGTTTCGCCGGTATAGGCGCGGGCTGCGACTTCGGACACTTCCTCGCGGGCGAGTGCGGCGATGGCGCGGACGGCGGCCATCTTCATCTCTTCGTTGATCGTGGTCGCGCCGCAATCGAGTGCTCCGCGGAAGATATAGGGGAAGCAGAGGACGTTGTTGACCTGGTTGGGGAAGTCCGAGCGGCCGGTGCAGATCATCGCGTCTGGGCGGGCGGCGCGGGCCTCCTCCGGCATGATCTCGGGCTTCGGATTGGCGAGCGCCATGATCAACGGCTTCGGCGCCATGCGGGCAAGCAGTTCCGGCTTCAGAACGCCGGCAGCCGACAGACCGAGAAAGACGTCGGCATGGTCAATGCTTTCGGACAGCGCGCGCTTGTCCGTCTCCTGCGCGTAGACCTCCTTCCAGGGGTCCATTAGCTCGTTGCGGCCCTTGTAGACGAGGCCCTCGATGTCATGAACCCAGATGTTCTCGCGCTTGGCGCCGAGGATCACCAGGAGGTTGAGGCAGGCAAGCGCTGCGGCACCGGCGCCTGAGGCGACAATCTTGACGTTTTCGATGCTCTTGCCGGCGAGTTCGAGGCCGTTGAGGATCGCGGCTGCAACGATGATCGCCGTGCCGTGCTGGTCATCATGGAAGACCGGGATGTTCATCTTGGCACGGAGCTGGTCCTCGACCTGGAAACATTCCGGCGCCTTGATGTCCTCAAGATTGATGCCGCCGAAGGTGGGCTCCAGAGCCGAGATGGTCGATACCATCTGGTCGACGCTGGGTGCGTCGATTTCGATGTCGAAGACGTCGATGCCGGCGAATTTCTTGAACAGAACGGCCTTGCCTTCCATGACCGGCTTGGAGGCGAGGGGCCCGATGTTGCCGAGGCCGAGGACGGCCGTGCCGTTGGAAATCACGGCGACAAGGTTTGAGCGCGCCGTGTAATCGTCGGCGGCGGCCGGATCATCCTTGATGGCGAGGCAGGGGGCTGCGACGCCCGGCGAATAGGCAAGCGCCAGGTCGCGCTGGTTGCCGAGCGGCTTGGTGGCCTGGATCTCCAGTTTCCCGGGACGGGGATAGCGGTGGTAGAAGAGCGCCTGCTCGTCCAGATCGGCGGTCGGGTTCGCAACTTGCGGCTTGTTCTTGTCCTGGGAATTCATCAGCTCACCGGCAGTTTCGGGTCTTCATATCGGGTTTGCCCGTCATACACGAATTGGCCACGAGTGGTAGACTTTAGTTCCGGCTATGCCCAGCGGGTTTGACCTGGTTTCCCGCAAGGTGATGGGCGCGCTGAATACCCGGTCACGGCGATGTCATCTTCCTGAAACACGAGTCTGATTAAGCGCTGTCCAGACAGCGAAGAGGACCGTGCCGTGGAAGATGCCAGCGAAACACGCCATTTCAGGACCCTGTTCATCTCGGACGTTCATCTCGGATCGAAGGCCGCGAAGACGGACTTTCTGCTCGATTTCCTGCGCACGCACGAGGCGGAAACCATCATCCTGGTCGGTGATATCGTCGATGGTTGGCGCCTGAAGCGCAGCTGGTACTGGCCGCAGCAGTGCAACGACGTGGTTCAGAAGCTCTTGCGCAAGGCACGCAAGGGAACGCGGATCATCTACATCCCCGGCAACCACGACGAGTTCATGCGCGACTTCCCCGGCATCCACTTCGGCGGCATCGAGGTTGAACATCGCATCGTGCACGAGATGGCCGACGGCAAGAAGTATCTCGTCCTGCATGGCGACGAGTTTGACGTGGTCGTGCGCAATGCCCGTCTGCTCGCCTATCTCGGCGACTGGGCCTATGACACTGCAATTGCGATCAATGTGTTGCTGGCGGCCATCCGCCGCCGTCTCGGCATGCCCTACTGGTCATTTTCGGCCTGGGCAAAACTGCAAGTGAAGCACGCCGTCAATTTCATCGGCGAGTTCCAGCGGGTCGTCGCCGACGAGGCTCGCCGGGCCGAAGTGGACGGTGTCATTTGTGGCCACATCCACCATGCGGTCATGGAAGACATCGACGGCATCCACTATGTCAACACCGGTGACTGGGTGGAGAGTTGCACGGCGATTGCCGAACATCCGGACGGTCGGCTGGAGCTGATCTCCTGGGGCCACAAGGTGAGCGAGGCGCCGACCGGCAAGAGGACGAGCAAGCTCGTGCCGATCCTTCTGCCCAAACCACTGTCCGAAGCCGCGCAGGACGATGGCGTGCGCGCGGCCTGATCCGCTGTCTGTTGCAAAGCGGTCATGGCGCCCGGTATTCGGGCTGGAAAACGCAATTAACGGTTTGCAAAGGATTTCTTCGCGGGCGGCGATGGTTATAGTGTGCAGCAATCTGTCACGTGATTTGCGCAACCGGATCCTCCGGCGCAAATTTGGAAGTTGTCGCCACCTTGAGTCCGGTTGAGCAAGAAAATGCCCGTATTGATATCGAGGAGCAGCCGGACGGTAACGGTCGGCTGATCCGGCTTGCCGGTCGCTGGAAGAACAACAGCCTGAGCGCAATGATCAAGTCGGCCGGCCCGCTGATCGATTCCGGGGGCGTCGGGCGCGAAACGATCGATTTGAGTGGCGTGACGGGCATGGACACCGCTGGTGCCTGGCTGATCCGGCGCTTCGTGACCGAGCGGCGCGAGCGGGGAGGCTCCGTGGAGATCGTCGGTGGTACGCCAGGAATGCGCGAACTCATCGAAGCGCTTCCCGAGCATGTGACCGCACCGGAAAAGCCTGTCGACCACCGCAGCCGTTTCGAACGGATCTTCGAGCCCGTCGGGCGGGTGACCGTCAGCCTCTGGGGCGACATCGTCGCGATGATGTTCGTGCTCGGCTCGGCCGTTCGCGGCGCGCAAACCAAGCTTGGCCGTGGCGCCGGTGTCTCGCCGGCGTCGGTGGTCAACCAGCTGGACCACATGGGTGTGCGGGCGGTTCCGATCATCACGCTGATGTCCTTCCTCATCGGAGCGATCATTGCCCAGCAGGGCGCGTTCCAGCTTCGCTATTTCGGCGCCGAAGTCTTCGTCGTCGATCTTGTCGGCATTCTGCAGTTGCGCGAAATCGGCGTGCTTTTGACCGCGATCATGATCGCCGGCCGCTCGGGCAGTGCGATCACCGCCGAGATCGGCTCGATGAAAATGCGAGAGGAAATCGACGCGCTCAAGGTAATTGGCCTCAACCCGATCGGCGTCTTGGTCTTCCCGCGTCTCGTGGCGCTGACGATCGCCTTGCCGCTCCTGACCATCGTTGCCAATTTTGCAGCGCTTTATGGCGCGGCGGTTGTCGCCTGGGCCTATTCCGGCATTACCTTCGATGTCTTCATCACACGGCTGCATGAAGCGGTCGATTACTCGACGCTCGCGACCGGCATGATCAAGGCGCCGTTCATGGCGCTGATCATCGGCATCATTGCAGCTGTCGAGGGCATGAAAGTCGGCGGCAGTGCCGAATCGCTCGGCCGCCATGTCACAGCTTCCGTGGTGAAGTCGATCTTCGTCGTCATTCTCGTGGACGGGCTGTTTGCCATGTTCTACGCAGCCATCGATTTCTGAGGAGGGGAAGATGAGCAGCAGACCCTCTACAGAGCGCGAGGCCATCCTATCGGTGAAGGATCTCACCGTCGGTTTCGGCGAGAAGATCGTTCTCGACAAGCTGAACCTCGACATCTATCGCGGCGAGATCCTCGGTTTCGTCGGGGCTTCAGGCGCCGGGAAATCGGTGCTGATGCGCACCGTGCTCAGGCTTCTGCCGCGCCGGTCGGGAAAGATCGAAATCCTGGGCGCAGATTATGACGCGGTCGATGACACGCAGCGCATGGCACTCGATACGCGCCTGGGGGTTCTTTTTCAGCACGGCGCCCTATTTTCGGCATTGACCGTGAAGGAGAACATCCAGCTGCCGATGCGCGAATACCTGGATCTGCCGCAATGGCTGATGGACGAGCTTGCCTATCTCAAGATCGATCTCGTCGGTCTCAAGCCCGATGCGGCGGACAAATACCCGTCGGAACTCTCCGGGGGCATGATCAAACGCGCGGCACTCGCCCGCGCGCTCGCGCTCGATCCGGACCTAGTCTTCCTCGACGAACCGACCTCGGGCCTCGATCCGATCGGGGCTGCCGAATTCGACGAATTGATCGCGCAACTGCGCGATACCCTTGGATTGACGGTCTACATGGTGACCCACGATCTCGACAGCCTGTTCTCTGTCTGCGACCGTATTGCGGTTCTCGGGCAGAAGAAGGTTCTGGTCGAGGGGACCCTGGACGACATGCTCGCCTTCGATGATGCGTGGGTGCAATCCTATTTCAGGGGCAAGCGTGCCCGTTCCATTCCCCGGGCGGAGCCTTCCGCCGGACATCCGGTAGAGTGAGTCATGGAAACCAAAGCCAATTACGCCATAGTCGGGTTCTTCACGATGCTGGTCATCGGGGCCGCCTTTGGTTTCGTCTATTGGATGGCTGAATATGGTAGGGGCGGCGAGATGGCGCCTCTCGCCATTCGTATTCCTGGCTCGGCCAACGGCCTCAGCATCGGCTCGCCGGTTCGCTTCAACGGCATATCGGTCGGTTCGGTCCGCAATCTTTACATCGATAATGAGGATCCGAATTTTTCCGTAGCTTTCACGGAGGTTCGCGCAGATGCCCCTGTGACTTCAGGCACCACCGCGGTGCTTGAAATCCAGGGGTTGACGGGCGCTGCCTATGTCGAGCTTTCCGGCGGTGGTCCGGGATCCGGTGATCCCATCCTGCAGCGTGCCATGGACACGGGCGAACCGGCTATCCTTACGGCTGAACAATCCAGCGTGACCAACCTGTTGACGACCGCCGACCGCATCTTGCAGCGCGCCGACGGAGCCGTGGCCGAGCTTCAGGGGTTCATTGCCGATGCCCGCGCACCGCTCACCAACACCGTTCGCAATGCCGAGACATTCTCGAAGTCGCTGGCTGACAATGCCCAGGGCATAGACCAGTTCCTGAAGAGCGTCAGCGCGCTGTCCGATTCCGTGTCCGGGCTCTCTGGACGCCTCGACTCGACGCTGGCTGCCGCCGAGGACCTGTTCAGGGCTCTCAATTCGGACAAGATCGACCAGATCCTCAGCAATACCGAGCGGGCAACGGCAAGCTTCGCCGACGCTTCAAACAAGATCGGTCCGGCGATCGACAGCTTCCGCGAGACGGCGGACACCTTCCAGCGCTTCGGCAACAATGCCGACCAGACCCTGCAGAAGGTTTCCCGGCTCATCGATGCGGTGGACAGCCAGAAGGTCGGCAAGGTCGTTGACGACGTCTCTGTCGCTTCGGCTGATGCGCGCGAGGCCATTGCCGGCTTCCGCGAGCTGTCGAACAGCATTACCGGTCGCAAGGATGATATCGACAAGGCGATCGATGACTTCACCCAACTCGCCAACCGCCTGAACAATGCCTCGACCCAGGTCGATGGCATCCTGCGGAAGGTCGACAGCTTCCTCGGTTCGGGCGATGCGAACTCGCTCAGCGTCGAGGCGCGCCGGACGCTTGAATCGATCCGCCTCGCGGCCGAAAATCTGAATGCCCGTATCGGCCCAATAGCCGAGAACCTGCAGCGCTTCTCGTCCACCGGATTGCGTGACATTCAAACTCTCGTCAACGACACGCGGCAGACCGTGCGCGGACTGAACGATGCAATCACCAATTTTGACGATGACCCGCAGCGCCTGCTCTTCGGCGGCGATACGGTCAAGGAATATGACGGACGGACCCGCCGATGACGAGAATCTCCGGAAAGGACGACAGAATGGACAGGATCGTGGTCAATGGTTCGCCCGCCGCGTCGCGGCTTCGCCGGCTGCTGGCGGCCACGATGCTTCTGCCGGCGCTTGGTTTCGGCCTCGCAGCATGCGGCTCCAAGGCCGTCAACGACACCTTTGACCTGACGGCCTCCGTCAGTGATGTCGCAACGACGGCGAGTGCCCGTAACCGGCAACTGCTTGTGGCCGACCCGTCGGCGCTGAAGGCGCTCGACAGCGAACAGATCCTCGTGCGCGTCTCCGGCGCCGAAATCCGTTATCTGTCGCAGTCGCAGTGGAGCGACCGCCTGACCCGCGTCGTGCAGTCCAAGCTGGTGGAAGCCTTCGAGAACACCGGGCGCCTCGGTGGCGTCGGCCGGCCGGGGCAGGGTCTTGCGATCGACTTCCAGCTGATCACCGACGTCCGTGCCTTCGAGATTGCCGCCGAAGGCGGCGATCGTGGTGTCGTCGAGATCTCGGCCAAGCTGCTCAACGACCGCAACGGTACCGTCAAGGCACAGCGCGTGTTCCGCGCCGAGGTTCCTTCCACCGGTTCCGACAATGCATCCTATGTCGCGGCGCTGGATCGCGCCTTCGCCCGGGTGACCGGAGACATCGTCGCCTGGACGCTTCAGTCGATCTGACGCATCGAGCGTCCGGCTCGATCAAAGATACGAAAAACCCCGGTTCACGGCTCGTGATCCGGGGTTTTCTTTTGCCTGCGAGGAGCCGGGCGCCCGGCTCCACCTGTTGCCTTGATCAGCTGAAACGGCCGGCTGCGTGCGCGAGCATCGTATAGACCTTGCCGGTGTCCGAGGTCAGGTAGGACTGCGTGATCGACTTGTCCCGATCGGTGCGCGCGACGTCCGAGAGCAGCTTCTCGAAGTCGGCGATGTAGCGGTCGACTGCAACGCGGAATTCCGGCTCGCGGTCATACTTGCGCTTGATCTCGTCGAAGGTCTGCTGACCCTTCAGAGTGTAGAGGCGGCGCGTGAAGATGTCGCGCTCGCCGCGCTGGTAACGCCGCCACAGGTCGACCGAGGCGTCATGGTCGATGGCGCGGGCAATGTCGACCGAGAGCGAGTTCAGCGATTCGACCATGTGACGCGGATTGCGCGTGTCACCCTGCCGAGCCGGCTGGCTTTCGGCCACGGGACGCTGCGGGGCAGAGGCCGGGCGCGCAGGCGCGGTTTCAGCCGGCTCCTCGCGCGAGGCGCCGCGCAGCAGATCGCTGATCCAGCCACCGCCTTCGGTGCGCGTAGCGGCGGCGGTCGACTGGCTGTAGGGCTCGGTTGCGCCGAGGCTGCCGCGCAGGCCGAGGCCCTCGGTCTGACGGACCTGCGGCTGCGCCTGGGGCGCCGCCGGCTGGCGGCGGGCGGGCTCAGGCTGGGCTTCCGCCAGGCGACGGGCGACCGGCTCGGAGATCTCAAGCGTCTGGCTGGTGCGGCCGACGAGCTGCGAGATGTCCTGCAGGGCCTTGATCTGTTCGGCCACGGCGCGGCGCATCTGAGCGGCACTTTCCTTGGCTTCTTCTGGCAGATCGAAAGCGCCGCGCTTCAACTCGTTGCGCGTCAGGTCGAGTTCCTTGCGGATATCGACGGCCGAGCGGCGGATCTCGTCGGTGGCGCCGGCGAAGCGGGCGACGGCCTCGTTGACGGCACTCTGCATCGCTTCGCGCAGTGCAGCAGCGGCCCCCTCCGACTTGCGGCCGGCTTCGCCGGGCAGGTGATCGATATCGCTGAGCGAGACGGCCAGGCCGCCACGGAGGCGGTTTGCCAGCTCGCCAGAACGCTTCTCCGCCTCGGTGAGCGTCTTGTCGATGGACGCCTGAGCTTCCTGTTCGGCAGACAGCAGGGCGTTACGCATATTGGCAGCGGTCATCTGCGCCTTCTTCTCGGTTTCGCCGAGCATCTGGCCAACGTCGGTGAACGAAGCCTGCACGCTGTCGCGCATGCTGGCAGCCGTCGACTGGGCACGCTTTTCTGTCTCGCCGAGGATCTGGCCGATATCGGAGAGCGAGGCCTGGACGTTCTGGCGCAGATTGCCGGCCATCTGGCCGGAGCGCTGCTCCGCGCGATCGAAGGCCGTCTCGACCATCTTTCCGAGCGACTGCATCGTCGTCTCGATCTCTTCCGAGCGCTTGACGAGGCCGATGGACAGGTCGCGCAGCGCCTGCTGGCGCTCTTCGAGTGTGCCGACGAGGTTCGACTGGGCTGCCGAGAGCAGTTCGGAGGCCTTGCCGAGAACCTGGGTATGGTCGCCGAAGCGGCTGACGATCGAGGAGACCTGCTGCAGGGTCTCGCCCGAGACGGCGGTGAGACGGCCGAGCTTGTCGTCGAGCAGGCGATTAGACGTCGACAGCATGTCGGTTGCCTGGGCTGCCGTTTCGCTGAAGCGGTTGGCGGTGGCGCCGAGGCGGCTGTCCAGCGAGCCGATGCTCTGGACTGCCTGGTCGATCATCGAAGACAGGCCAGCATTGCTGTCGCCGAGGCGCTCGATCAGCTGCGAGGCGCTTGAGACGAGGTTCTGCTCGGCTGCACCGAGGGTGGCAACGGCGCGGTCGGTGCGCTGGCTGATCGCATCGACCAGAGCGGCATTCTCGGCGCGCAGACGCTCGGCACTCTGCTCAGCGGCTGCAGTGATCTGCTCGGCGGCTGCACGGCCGGTCTCGGCATAGGAGGCAACGACGGGGGCGGCCTTCTCGTCGATGAGGCGCGAGAGTTCGGCAGAGCGCGTCGAGAGCATCGAGTTCAGCTCACGGGTGCGTTCGTCGAGAACCGAGCGGATCGAGTTGCCGCGCGCTTCAAGCGCCTTCTCCACCGCATTCATGGTTGTTGCGAGTTCCTGCGTATTGCCGGAAATCGCATCGCGGATGGCAGCGGCACGCTGCTCCAGCGTCGAGCTCACTTCGCCGAGGGTACCGGAGAGGTTAGCTACCTGGGCGCTGACCAGGGCTTCTGCCTGGGTCACCTTGTTGCTGATGATGTCCCCGGCCTGGGAGAAGGTCTCGGCGATCGTCGCGGCCTGACCGGCCAGACGGTTCTGCGTTTCGGTGATGCGGCGGGCGAGGTCCTCGGAGCGTTCCTCGACCGTGCGGTTCAGCTCCGCGCTGCGTTCGCCGATCTGTTCGGCAAACTGGGTCGTCGTGGCGGTGAGGCGGTCGACCGAGCGTTGCGCTTCGGCATCCAGATCACGGGCGGCCTCAGTCACGGCGCCGCGCAATGCGGTGGCGAGCCCTGCTGCCTTGCCCTCGATCGTGCGGTTGACGTTTTCCAGACCCACATTGAGGGCACGGTCCATCGTGGCAAGCCGCTCATCGATGATCGCGGTGCGGCTGTCGAATGTTTCGACGACCCGGTTTGTGCCTTCGTCCAGAGCTTGTGCGACGCGCATGGATGCTTCGTCACCGACGCGTTCGATGGTGGAGACCTTCTCGTCGAGACGGGCCGCAAACTTCTCTCCGGCATCGTTGACGCGGGCGTCCACACCGTCGAGGCCGTTGCGAAGACGATCTTCCAGCGTGCCGAGGCTCTGCTCGATGCGCGTGCTGGTCTCGTCAAGGCGGCTGGTCATGCCGGAGACGGATTGTTCGACCGTGCCGGAGAAGCCCTGGGCCGAACGGGTGATGTCGTCGGCTGCTTCGCGGATCTGGTTCGTCAGGGCGCCGGCAGTGCCTCGCAGACGCTCGTCGAGCGCACGGCTGCTGTCGTCGATTGCCTTGCGGAGATTTTGCTCGTGATCCTCGAGGCTCATCTCGAGCATTCCGGCACTGGCTGCAACGGAAGCGCCGATCGACGTCGCGTGTTCCCCAAGCGTCGTTTCGAGCGCGTCACGAGCACCGCCGATTGCCGCCGTGATCGCCTGGGTGCGGTCATCGAGGGTGGCGCGAATGCGCTCATGCGTATCGACGAGGCGGCCGTCGATCGCCTCCACGCCCTGATTGATGGTCTGCGAAATCCGATCCGTGTTTTCACCAAGCGTGTTGGCGAGTGCGTCGGTGGCCGATTCGAGGCTGCTGCGCAGGCTTGCACCGGTCTCGGCGATCCGGCCGTCAATTTCACCAACACCGGACTTCAGGGTGTCGGCGATCCGGCCGGCATTGTCCTCGAGCGTCACGGCGATTGCGGAGGATGCGCTTGAAAGCATCTCGCCGAGGTTCCGCTCGCTGCCGACAAGCTTGGTCTCCAACTCGCCGATGCCGGAGGCAAGCGTGTCGGAGATCCGGCCTGCCGTCTGGCCGAGGCTGCGCTCGATGTCCGTGCTCGCGTCTTCCAGCGTCGAAGCGAGATAGGAGGTGTGGCTGGCCAGCGAAAGCTCGAGGCGCTCCTGGTTTTCGCCATAGGCATTGCGGATCGCCTCGGCCTTTTCGGCAAAGGCGGTGTCGATGCGGCGGTCGGCGTCGGCCACCGTCTCGATGATTGCGGAAGCGCGCTGGCTCAGCGTCTCGTCGATGCGGCGCTGGCTGTCGTTCAGGGTCTCGGAGAGGTCCTGGGTGCGGGCTGTCAGCGTCAGGTCGAGTTCGAGGCTCTTGGTGTTGAGGGCATCGATCAGCTGTTCACTCTGCCCCTCGACCAGGGTCGCAATACCGCGGGCCTTTACGTCGAGGGTTTCGGCGAAGCGATCCTGGTTGGCTTCGAGCGCATTGACGATGTGCTCGGCGCGGCTGGACAGAGTCTGTTCGAAGCGCGACTGGTTGTCGGTAAGGGCGTTGTACAACGAGCCGCTGCGCTCCTCCATGACCTGGTCAATACGCTTCTGTGCGCTTTCCAGGCTCTCGGTCAGGGCCGCGGCACGGGCCGACATCGCATCGGCGATTTCCTGGGCGCGATCGGACATCGAGCTGTCCAGCATTTCCTGGCTCGTGCTCAGTGTCATCGCAAGGGCCAGAGACTGATCGGTCAGCGTCGAGCCGAGACGTTCTATGCTGGAATTCAGAATGCCGCTGATCGAATCGGTGCCACCGTTTACCGTCTCGTTGATACGGGCGAGGCTCTCCATCAGCTTCGAGTCTAGCGAGCCTGAACGCTGGTCGAAAGCGCTGGCAAATTCCGCGACGCGCTGGTCGAAGGTGGCGTTGATCTGGCCGATCGTCGTCTGGAAGCGATCTTCGAAGAGGCCGGAGCGCAGATCGAGATCGACAATTGCATCGTCGGCGCTCGCCTGAAGGCTCTGGCGGAAGCTGCGGCCGCGCTCATCGAGCGAGCTGTTGAGGCGCGAGAGGACATCGTCGAGCGACGAGGTGATCGAGCTTTCGCTGCCTTTAAGCGTTTCGGCAATGTCTCGGGTCCGCTCCACCAGGGTTTCGTTCAGCTGGCGGGCGCGCTCGTTAAGCGCTGCATTGAGCTTTTCGGTGTTGGCATCGAGCGTCGATGCCCGGGTCTCGAATTCGCCCAGAAGCTCGCGACCACGCTGGCTCAGCGTCGAGGTCAGGCTCTGCAGCTGGGTGTCGAACTCGTTGGACAGCGACATGCCGGACGCTGCGAGCGTCTGGACCATGTTTTCTGTCTTGTGCGACAGAAGCGTTCCAAGCGCAGTCACCGCGGCGTCGGACTTCTCCATGATGGTCGCGGCGCGCGTGTCGATCATCGAGGCAAAGGCTTCGCCCGATGTCTGCAGACGGACCGAGATCTCTTCGGTCGCCAGCGACAGCTCTTCCTTGAGCTGCTCGTGAGCGCCGACAATCGAGGAGCGAATGCGTTCGGCGTGATTGACGATCGCGTCGCGCTCGGCGCCAAGTTCATGAACAAGGCCGCGGACGCGCAGCTCGTTGTCGGTGTAGCTGCGCTCAAGCGCCGTGACTTCCGAATGGACAAGGGTCTCGAGTTCGGTTGCGCGCGCAATCGTGCGCTCGATGCCTTCGTTCATTGCCGAAACTTCCCGACGCACGGCTTGACCGACGGTCATGATGCGCTCGGAGGCAATGGTTTCAGGCTCCGCGAGGCGGAGCGCGACTTCGGCCATTGAGCGAGCGGCATTGCGCAGGTCATGGGCGCGGGCCATCATAATCGCGAAGGCGAAGAACAGCATGATCGGCAGGAATGTGCCGACCACGATTGCGACCACGTCGGGCATGGCAACGATGTCGGCAACCGATGCGGCCTGCCAGATGGCACCCCCATACAGGAGTTGCGTCAGGCCGAGGGCGCCGAGGACCCAGAGCGCCGATACGACCGCCGCATTGCGCAGGGCAGAGGTCAGCGATGCGCCGTCCAGAGATTTCAGGATTGCAGTAGGCGTGCGGCGGGAGCCGTCATTGGCCGGGGAGAAGGCGGGCGCCTTGGGAGCCGGTTCAGGATTAAGCTCACCGGCGCGTGCAGAACGGCGCTCGATGGTCTTCTTCGAGGCTGGACGCGGAATACTATCTGACACAGGTGCCTCCGGGGCGTGCACATTGGACCGTGCCTTGGCAGGCGCGGCGGCTTCCTCGCCGTCGAAATCGATGCTCAGGGCCGCCTCGAGAGCCTGGAACGCGTTCTCGTCAATCGAGTCGGTCTTCTTGTTCGCCATAGGATACGCCTCGTTACCGCTTACTCTCGGCAGGGCGGACAGTGACAGCGATGCCGCTCATCGTCTGGCTCCGTCCGAATCCCGCCGTTCACATGAGTTTCCGTCTGTCGCCACGCCAGCCGAAACCTCTTTTTTCGCAGTTGGACTGCTCGCTGCCGGCGTTCCCGCCGGAAGTTCTAGCACCGACTGGCTCAGGGGCAAAGTTCACGCACTTTTGCCCAATCAACCGTATCGTACTGACACATTTGGTCATGCGATACAATTAATGCGCTCCCGGCGGTCCAGCGCCACTGGCTCTTGTTAACAGTATTTCAATCAAGGTTGCGGCCGAAAAGCCAGTCTGTGTCGGGGTTTAATTTGCGTTAACCATAGTGCGAGCTTTTTCGGCAATCCCCGGGCTTTTTAACGGGATGCCCATTGCTGCGGCGCAAACTCGGATCACCAAAGACAAGAAAACAAGGATGAGCGGCATGGCTGCAGCAGTCAATATCGCGTTCGAAGCCCCCGACAATCTCAACGGTCTCACACCTTCGCAACAGCGTCCCATCGATCTCGTGCATCTGGCGACCCAGACCAAGGGTGAGAAGGCGATTGAGGCGGAGATCCTGCAGATCTTTGCCCGTCAGGCTCGTGGTTGCCTTGTGGCTCTGAGCGGTGGTCGCAGCAAGACGGAAGTCAAGGCAGCAGCGAACCGCCTGCGCAATGCTGCGCTTGCGGTCGGTGCCTTGCGCGTCGCCGCCGCGGCCGACCTCGTGGAGACGCGTGGCGCCAGTGCCGATGCTCTCGCCTCCGTCGCAGCCGCCGTGCTGGAAGCCGAGCACTTCATCCTCAAGCTTGCCCGCTGATCCGATCAGCGAGCAGTCAGACTATCTGGCTCGCTTTGCCGTGAGTTGACTGACTTTCCGATTTGGGGGATGACTTCGCCGGTTTTTCACAAGGCGAAGTCTGGACAGGAAATCATGGCAAATATCAGCATCATCGCATTCGACGGCACCCGTTTTGACATCGCGGCAGCCGATGGCTCCACGGTCATGGAGAATGCCGTTCGCAACTCGGTCCCGGGGATCGATGCGGAATGCGGCGGGGCCTGCGCCTGTGCCACCTGTCATGTCTATGTCGACGACGCCTGGTCCGAAAAGGTGGGCCAACCATCGCCGATGGAAGAAGACATGCTGGATTTCGCCGTCGACGTACGGCCGACATCCCGTCTTTCCTGTCAGATCAAGGTGACGGCGGCCCTGGACGGGCTCGTCGTGCACGTGCCCGAGCGCCAGGGCTAACGCCTGTCAGCGCTACCCGCCCTAAAAAAGGCCCCGCTTTCGCATAACGAAAGCGGGGCAAGGGGGCGCATCGCCAAACAGGCGAGGGAGGAAGCACCTGTGGCACCAGGACGCGCCGGGAGAACGGGGAAATCGGTTACGCTTAATCAACGTATTCGATGACACTTATATTTCAGTTTTGTATCAAGGGCCACGCCGAGAAATCGCCGGTTATTCACAGGCGAACACGCAAGGCTCGGGCAAGCCGCAGCATGGCGGCAACACTCCCCCTCGTATTTCAGGGGTGATTTCTACTGGTTTTCCTGGGTTTCGCGGCGATGGCGCAGGATACGCAGCATGCGATCCTGGAAGTTTTTCGCTTCGATCCGATCGAATCGCATCTGCGCCTCGTCGTGGGCGATGGTCACTTCGTCGGTCACCACACCGACGCGGTCCTGCAGGGTTTCGCAATCCCGTTCCGGACGCAGCTTGAGCAGGCGTTGCTCCAGCAGCTTGGCGTGCTGCCGGGCAATCTCGGCATGGCGCTCTTCATGGCGCTTGATGTCAGCGGACAGGGCGTCCCAAAGAAGGGCCATGTCCTGCGTGGCGCGATTTCGGTTCTTCCAGCGCGGCAGGATCAGCTTGGTCTCGACGGTCACCCGGACATCGTCGATGGCGGAGCGGGTGCCGCGCCGTGTATAGGTCAGGTCACCTCCGAAGCGGATCTGCGTCGCGCCGGGATGGCGGTTGCCGCTCGTTTCGGTGAAGGGCCCCTTGCGTGACAGTTCCGCATCGAGCTCGGCGGCTGTGCGGCCGCCGATCTGGAAGTAGGAAATCGATTTACGGACCACAACGTCCGCGCTTGCCGAAGGGGGCAGGGAGATGCCGGTCAGGACAGCCAGTGTGAGGGCGGCCCGAAGACGGCGCGAGTGCTTCATTCTTTTTTCCGCAATGTTGTATTCGCCGCGCCCTTGGGGCATAGCCAAACCCGATTTGCACTATCGCAGCTTCGCGGTTTTCCGTCGAGAGGATACAGGGTCGCGTGACCAAGGTTGAACGCAGAATCTGGCGCGTGGGGCATGGCCGCAGCCTCGACCTGACCGAGCGCGGCGCGATCATGGCCATCGTCAATGTGACACCGGACTCATTTTCCGATGGTGGTCTGCATGGCACTGTCGAAGCGGCAGTCTCGCATGCGCTGTCCTGTGTCGACGAGGGTGCCGCGATCCTCGATATAGGTGGCGAATCGACCCGTCCAGGAGCCTCCGAGGTCACTGCGGACGAGGAGATGGCGCGGGTGCTGCCGGTCATTGCGGCACTCCGGCAGAAGACCGATGCGCTGATTTCGATCGATACCTACCGGGCCTCGACCGCACGCGCTGCGGTGGCAGCCGGTGCGCATATCATCAACGATGTCCATGGCCTTCAGCGCGAGCCGGAGATCGCAGCCGTTGCTGCCGACACTGGCGCTGGCCTCTGCATCATGCATACCGGTCGTGGGCGGGAGAAGCTCGCCGATCCGGTTGCGGATCAAAAACACTTTCTTTCGGTTTCCCTCGATATGGCTGAGCGTGCGGGCGTATCGCGCGAAACAATCGTCCTTGATCCCGGTTTCGGCTTTGCCAAGGAAACCACGGAGGAAAACATGGAGCTGATCGTCCGCTTCGAGGAGTTGCACGGCTTCGGTCTGCCACTGCTCGCCGGCACCTCCCGGAAGCGATTTCTCGGCGCGTTGACCGGCCGCGATGCTCGTGACCGGGATGCTGCGACGGCTGCGACCACCGTAGCATTGCGCCTGAAGGGGGCTTCCGTTTTCCGCGTCCATAATGTCGCGATCAACCGGGACGCCCTGCTTATCGCCGATGCTATGCTTGCGGCCGGGCAGCGGTTCGCTGCGACGAAGGGATCGAACGCATGAGCGGTGTTTTCACCATCACTCTGAAGAACTGCGCCTTTTTCGCCCATCACGGTGTCTTTCCCGAAGAGGGCGTGCTCGGCCAGCGCTTCTTCGTCGATGCCGAGTTCGATGTGGATGCGCTTGCCGCCGCCGAGACCGATTCGCTCGAGGGGACAGTGCATTATGGCATTGCCTTCGAGGTGATCCGCGACATCGTCACCGGCAGCCGCCGGCAGTTGATCGAGGCGCTGGCTCTGGCCATAGCGCGCGGACTGCTCGACCGTTTCCCCGAAATGCTGCGGTGCCGGATCACGGTGCGCAAGCCGAGCGCTCCGATCGCCGGCATTCTCGACCATGTACAGGTGAGCGTTGAACAATCCAGAGCGTGATCGCTGGCAGGCGGCGACGCTTGGCCTCGGCGGCAATATCGGCGATCCCGTGGCTGCCATGGGGGAGGCACTTCGTCGTCTCGACCAGAGGCCAGACTGCCGCGTGACCTCAGTCTCGCGGCTTTACCGAACACCGCCGTGGGGCAAGACGGACCAAGCCGACTTCTATAATGCCTGTGCGGGTGTAGAGACCTTGCTTGGTCCACAGGAACTGCTGGCCGCCTGTCTCGAGATCGAGCGGACCATGAAACGGGTGCGTGTGGAGCGCTGGGGACCACGCACCATCGACATCGACATCCTCACCTTTGCCGATCGAACAATCGATGCCGAACATCTCAAGGTGCCCCATCCACGCATGACGGAACGCGCCTTCGTGCTGATGCCGCTTGCCGATGTCGATGCATCTCTCGTTGTCCGGGAGCGAAGTATCGCCGAGTGGCTCGATGCGGCAGACCGGACAGGAATCGTCGTTGCAAACGAAAACCGCGCCTGGTGGCGCGGTTGATGTCCGTTTATCTCTAGACCTAGAACTCAGTCGTTCTCGGCAGTTTCCGCCATGGCGGTCGCCTGGCGGTTGAGCTTCAGGCCGATGACCGGGATCATGCGGTCTTCCACCTTCACCGAAATGGTGATGTTCATCGCATCGTTTTCCTCGATACGGGCAACCATCGCGCCGTGCAGCTTGGCGCGGTTGATGCCCATGACGGCGCGATTGCCCGTGACGGTGCCCGAGACGATGTCGAGGCCCTTGCCATCGGCGCCATCAAGGAACTGGCCCTTGTAGGTGCCACCCGCCTGCGAGATCACGGCCGACATCGGCTGACTGAAGACGCCGACGCGGCAGGTGCCGTCGAGCTTGAGGCCCGTCTCCTTGCCCTCGGCGGGCAGGCCGGTCAGGTTGCAGGTGAACTTTGTGCCCTTGTACTTGCCGGCAACGATCTCGCCCGGACCCTTCCAGACCCCGGCAACCGATTCGAAGAAGCGCTTGTCGCGCGAAGCAGCGTCAGCGACCGTGGCCGGCATGAGTGCGGCAACGGCAAGGATTGCGGCGCAGCGGCCGAATGTCGAGGAGCGAGAGAACATCGATTTGCCTTGGTACGAGAAACCAGAAACCCCGCGAAGACCCTAGCGGAAAAATGGTTAATGCATCATTGCCATTAGCCTCAAATGCCGGCTGCGACAACAGGCAAAAGTCACAGGTATAGGGGGTGTGGCCCGTCTGCCTCACTCTGTCCGGTCGCGATCCTTGCCGGTCATGGACGGGGTCAGGTCGCCGATGAAGTCGCCGATTCCCGGACGTTTGGTCGCGCGGAACGGCAGCGGCCGGCAGAGGTCCATGGCGGCAATGCCGATCCGGGCCGTCATCAAGCCGTTGATCACGCCTTCGCCGAGACGCGTCGAGAGGCGGGCGGCAAGCCCATGACCAAGCACCTGCTGGGCCAGGCCATCGCCGATGGCAATCGAGCCCGTGACGGCAAGATGGGCGAAAACATCTCTGAGAAGCCTGAGCATGCCGAAGGAGCCCGGCCGGCCGCCATAGAGGTCGGCCATGCTGCGCACGAGGCGCACCACTTCGAAGAGCACATAAGCGAGGTCGACGACGGCGCGGGGACTGACGGCGGTGACGACCGAGACGCGCTTGGCGGAATTGAGGATCAGCGCACGGGCCTTGTTGTCCAGCGGCGCCAGGAGTTCCCGTTCAGCAAGATCGATGAGATGCGGCGCATCGATGATGTCCTCCTCGACGGCCGCAAGCGTCTTTTGCCCGCGCGCGATCTCGGGTCTGTGGGCTACGAGGCCGAGCAGTTTCTTCACCACCGATGCGGCCTGCTTGCGCTTGCCGCTGTCGGCTGCCGCTTCGGCTTCAGCCTTCAAGTCCTGCACAGCATCGAGACGCCAGAGGCCGACCAGCTCTCGTCCGACGGCGATTGCCAGAGCGAGAACGCCAATCACGAGGACCGCAAGCGCGAGATAGCCCAGCCAGTCGGCACGGGCAAAGAGGTCGGAGATCAGCCGGTCGACCCAGAGGCCAAAGGCGAGTGACAAGAGCAAGCCGAAGGCACCCGTCGCGAGCTTGGCGAAGGAGAAGCGGCGGCGGCGTGGTTCGGCCACCGGCACCGGCGGCAGGTCACCGGCTGCAGCAATGAACGGGTCTTCCTCATCGGGCACGATCACGACGTCGCCCGCGAAACTGCGCGGCGGCCTGCTGGAGGCTTCCGTGGTGGTGGTGCGCGGCGCTTCCGGCTCGACAGTGAAGGCTGCGGGGCGTCTCTGGCGATCAGCGGATTGCGCCGCTGGCGTGCCCGTCGGAGGAACGGTCGGTTTCTTCATGCGAGACGATCTCCCAGCAGGAATTGCAGCGCGCGATCGAGACGGATATGCGGCACGGAGAGCGTTATGCCCTGCTTCTCGTCGAGATGCGGCGGCCGGAACCGGACGATGCTGAGGTCCGGCAGCATCGCGGAGGCGTCACCTGCATCCACCGACTTGAAATAAGCCTCCGGATCTCGCGGCAGGTCGCCCGGGAAGACCGCGGTCTTGCGGTTGCCGTCGAAGATTTCGTCGCCGATGCGTTCGCCCGCCATCGGGGTGCCGACAATCACCGGAAGATCGTGGCCGTCCTGCTTCACATTGGCTTCGCGGGTCGCCCTAACCGAAGCGAGCGCCATGACCTCGATGCCGGCGCCACTCATGCCGATCGTGCGGATGGCGCGATTGACCAGGCGGCGTGTGAGGATCTCGAGGCGATCATGGCTTTCGTGATGCAGATGGTCGGCCTTGGTGGCGGCGACCAGCACCCGATCGATCCGGCGTCTCACGAGAGATGTCAGCATGTTGTTGGAGCCGGCGCGGAAGCAGGCGAGCACGTCGCCAAGGGCACGCTCGAGGTCCTGCACCGCTTCCGGGCCCCGATTGATTGCCTGCAGCGCATCGACCAGAACGATCTGGCGGTCGAGGCGCGCGAAGTGTTCGCGGAAGAACGGCTTCACCACCACCGACTTGTAGGCCTCGAATCGGCGCTCCATCATGGCGCGCAGCGAGCCCTTCGGCGCCCGACCCTCGGGCAAGGCGGGCAGGGGGGCAAAGGTCAGAGCCGGGGAGCCCTCCAGATCGCCCGGCATGAGGAACCGGCCAGGCGGAAGGGTCGAGAGAGAACGCTCATCGGACTTGCAGAGCCTGAGATAGGTGGTGAAGGCCTCTGAAAGACGGCGGGCGGTCATCTCGTCGGCTGGCCCGTCGGGGTCGACAGATGCCGCCAGAAGTAGCCACTCTCGAGCGAGCTCGGCGCGCACGCCGCTTCCCGCAAGCTGCAGGGTGTTGTCCGAGAAAGTGCGATAGTCCTGGCCAAGCAGGGGCAGGTCCAGTAGCCATTCGCCGGGGTAATCGACGATGTCGATCGAAAGCCTGCCGGATGAGAACATCCGGGTGAAGGAACTGGCGCTTTGGTATTCGATTGTCAGGCGCAATTCCGAAATGGCGCGCGTCGAATCCGGCCAGACCCGTTCTTCGACAAGGGCACGGATATGGTCCTCGTACTGGAAGCGCGGGACGGCGTCATCCGGTTGTTCCTGTAGGGTGGCGCCGGTCATGCGACCAGACCGGAGCGGCTCGAAGAGCGGCAGCCGGCCGCCATGCAGCAGATTATGCACCAGAGACGAGATGAATACCGTCTTTCCCGCGCGCGAAAGACCAGTCACGCCGAGCCGGATCGTCGGGTTGACCAGATGTGCGGCGCGGTCTGCGAGATTGTCGAGGGCAATCGCGGCTTCGTCGGTCAGGCTGGTAAGGCTAGGGGGCAAAGGGCTGTCCTGCAGGGGTGATGACGGATGCTGCGCAAACTCGGCACGCGAGTCTGGAGGTGTTAATCTCCCATATAGGCGTGGCTTGCGGCGCAAAAAAGAGGCAGGTTCCCCGGAGCTGCGGCGGTCAGCCTACGAGGAAATCCCGCAGGGCGTAGGTGTCCTCGCCAATGGCATCAATCACGGCAAGGCCCGACGTCGGATAGCCTTCCGGTACGGTCCGGGCCATCACCTCGTTTCCGCACAGCCGTGCAAACACCTCCTCGATCGCCGGGTTGTGGCCGACGAGCATCAGGGCATCGACGCCGCGGGTGGAGCTGACGATCTCGAGATAGACTTCCGCCGGTGCGTTATAGAGGGCATCGACATAGTGGAATTCGACCAGGCCGGAGAAGGCGCGCTTGATGGCGTCGGCGGTCTGGCGGCAACGCTTGGCGGTCGAACAGACAACCAGATCAGGACGATAGTCCTTGTCTGCTGCGGTTTCGGCCAGAAGCTCGGCCTCCGCAAAGCCGGCGTCGGAAAGGCTGCGGTCGAAATCCCGTCCACCGGGCTCTGCCCAACCGGATTTCGCGTGGCGCAGCAGATAGATGCGCTTGGGAAGCTGAATGGAGGGCGTCATCCGTTGGACATTCCGCGTGAGATGGTGCTCGTCACTGAACTACCGGTTATTGGCCCTTGCCGTCAACCATGCGGGCGGATGGCCGTCATCATCCTATCGTGTTTGCCCGCTGAATATCGGCCAAAGCAGTTGAAGAAATTTATGCTTAAAAAATAGAAATTTAGACCAAAAATGTAACAGATTTAAAAATGGCATGGAAACAGTCAGAAGGCTTGAACCGCTTGCGTTGAAAGGATATACAGCCGCCCATTGAGATGTTCTTCAGGAGAATCGCGTTGAGTGAGAAGATCAATCTTAGCAATTATGTGCTCTCGGAAGACGATGAGTTCATGAACGCGAACCAGCGGGCCTATTTCAGAGCCAAGCTCATCGCCTGGAAAAACGACATCCTCCGTGAAGCGCGCGAGACGCTCGACCACCTCGCCGAAGAAAGCGCCAATCACCCCGATCTCGCCGACAGGGCTTCCTCCGAAACCGACCGTGCCATCGAACTTCGCGCTCGTGATCGTCAGCGCAAGCTGATCTCCAAGATCGACGCCGCGCTGCAGCGGATCGAAGACGGCACTTACGGCTATTGCGAAGAGACCGGCGAGCCGATCGGCCTGAAGCGTCTCGACGCCCGCCCGATCGCGACGCTGTCGATCGAGGCGCAGGAGCGGCATGAGCGTCGCGAGAAGGTTTATCGCGACGAGTGAGGCCCCACCCTCGGTTTTGTCGCTAAAAGACTTCAAGAGGTTTGAGACCCGCCATCGGCGGGTCTTTTCGTCTGCGCGGCAACGATGGGGCCTGTCAGGTGTTCCGGCTTGCCGACATCTCGCCGAAAATCCTGGCGATTTCGGTCTGCAAATTCGGTTCCTGAGCCTGTTGCGCAGATGACGAGGGCGCACCTGCTGTCGGACCATTGTCGGGCAGGATGGCGGAGACCGGCGGGCGTGGACGGTCGGCGCGGGTTTCCGGCAGGATCTGCGGAAATGCCGGCGCAGGCTTTTGCATCGGTGCCGGATTGGCCGCAAGATGAAGGGCCATTTCCTCTTCGAGGACGCGCTCGAAGTCGCTCATGTCGCGTGCCGGCGGCTCCGGAGCTGCAGCAACCGGACGGTTTTCGGCCACAGGCTCGGACCTCTGCGGTTCGACCGGGCCTGGTGCGGCTGGCGACGGGGCTGGCGGGGGAGCTGGCGCGAGCACCCGCTGGCGCGCGGCTTCCAGCAGATCTGCAGCGGCGGGCGGATCGATGACCGGTGGTGTAACGGGTGCGGGCGCAGGTTCGGGCGCAGCGCGTTGTGCCTCTGGTTCCGGGGCGGGCTCTCTCTTCTCCTCCGTCATCACCGGCTCGACGGGTTCCACTCGAAATGCCTCGATCGGCGGCGTCCCGGCCGTGACGTCAGGCTCGATGGCGGGGGCGACCCGGCTCATCTCGGTGTCAGGCCAGGCGCGCTCGGGATCGACAGTGGCTGGGCTGGCCGTGGCCTCGACTGCGATGACCGGTTCGAGGCTGGCTGTGGGCTGCGGGGCCGGAGCGTCGGGTGTTGGCCGGGCTTCTACCTGGTGCATGGCCCGCGTGGTTGTCTCGACTTTCGGGGCGTCGGCTGTGGCCGGCCGCATCGCTTCGGCGTCCACGCGGCTCGACCCGATGACAGCAGGTGCGGCTGCGACTGCGGCTGCAGCGATCGGTGCAGCCGCGACCGGGGCTACCGCGGGTGCGGCCGGTTCTTCAGCCGTTGCGTCGACGGGCCGGGGCGGAGCCGGCTGCGGGCGCCGCTGGTCGGCGACGGATGCGGGTACCGGCTGCATGCGGGCCCGGGCCGAAGGCTCGGGCATCGACGGCTGCGGCGTGGCCGGACGCCTCACGGGCGGTTCCACAGGGGTACTCGCGGCCGCAGGCGGAGCTGCGATCTGTGGGGCGGGCGGTTCCGCTGCGGCGAGCGACGGAGTGGTCGCCGGTTTGGGCAGTTCAGGCTGGTCTTCCAGAGGAAGCGGATTGACGGGTCGTGCGCTCAGATAGGCGCGTTCGTCGCCGATGCCGCTTTCAATGACGATGTCGGTCGGTCCGCCGATCATTACGAGATGCTCGACATTGTCGCGCCGGATCAGCACGATGCGGCGTCGCGTGTCGACGGCGGCAGCATCCAGAACCTGAAGCCGCGGCTGACGGTTGCGGCCGCCCCGGACGAAGGGAGAAGGCGCCCGGTTGCGCAGGATCCACAGCACGATAAAAAGGCAAAGCAGGGCGAGGCTGACGCCCAGCGCCGCTACGAGAAAACGATTGCCATAGGCCGAGATCAGGTCATCCAGCATTTGCGTGCTCCTTTTGTCTGGCTTTCTGGCAGAAGACGGTCCCTTCCGCAATCTTGCATGGCACAAGGATGGGGCTTGCCCCCGGGGACGAGGACGGCAATGCTCTGCCAGGAATGCGGCATTCCTGTGGGAGAGGCGCTCTCGCCGGGCGTATGGCCCTTTCTTTGCTTTTTGCGGTTACGTCAAATTGATAAACAGGAAACAGCGCCGATTCTCGCTAGGTCATCCGTGCGCTGAGGCAAGAGGCATTCATGACACGACAGCAGTTTGATCGAGATGGAGACGGCCCCCTGGTCGATCGCCGCGGTGGCGTCGGCATGGCGCTGCGCATCCTCCTGCTCGCGCTCGTCCTGATTGCCGCATCGGCTGCGTTCATCTTCTTCCGCGACCAGTTGGACAACCAGATCGTGCTGGGCGTTCTCGGCATCCTTGCGATGATGGGCATCTTCTTCATCGTCTCGGCGGTGATCGGTTTCGTCGAGGTCATGCCGCAGTCGAACAGCGATACTCTGGCGCGCCGGTTTCTCGCCAGCCAGCCCGAGGGCACGCTGATCACGGATCCCGAGGGACGCATTGTCTTTGCCAATGCCGCCTATGGCTCGATGACGGGTGCGCGCAAGGCGACAGAGGTGCAGACGCTCGAAGCGCTGCTGTCGCGCTATCGCGAGTCGAGCGAGGCCCTTTACCGCCTCACCAATGGTCTGCGGGAGGGGCGCGACAGCTATGAGGAGTTCCGGCTCCTGAAGCCGCTCGGCAATCAGACGGCGAACGGGTCTGGTGCCCATTGGTATCGGCTGAAGGCGCGCCTGCTACCGGGGGAGACGCGTGGCAAGCCGCTGCATGTCTGGCAGATTTCCGATATCACGGCGGAGCGCGACGATCAGGAGCGCTTCTTCAAGGAGTTGCAGCACGCCATCGACTATCTCGACCATGCCCCGGCCGGGTTCTTCTCCGCCGGTCGAAAGGGCGAGATCTATTATCTCAATGCCACGCTTGCCGAGTGGCTGGGCGTCGACCTCACCCAGTTCAACCCGGGCTCGATGACGATTTCGGATCTCGTGGCCGGCGAGGGCATGGCGCTGATCAATTCGGTGCAGGCCGAACCCGGCCAGGCGCGCACGGAAACGCTCGATCTCGATCTGCGTCGCGTCAACGGCCAGAGCCTGCCGGTTCGCCTCGTCCACCGGGTCCGCGCCGCGCGTGACGGTGCGCCCGGCGAAAGCCGCTCGATCGTTCTTGCGCGCAGCCAGAGCGAGGGCGGCGACCAGTCGGATTCGATCGCATCGATGCGCTTCACCCGCTTCTTCAACAATACGCCGATGGCGATTGCCTCCGTCGACGGCGAGGGCCGAATCCTCCGGACCAATGCGCCATTCATGAAGCTCTTCGCCGATATCATCTCGCGCGACGAGATCGAGCGCCATGGACTGATCGAGGTGGTGCTCCACGAGACCGAGCGGGAAGGTTTCCGCGAGGCGCTTGCGGCGGCCATGGACCGCCAGGGTGACATTCCGCCGATCGACAGCCGTCATCCGACCAATGACGCCAGGCATTTCCGCTTCTACGTGAACGCCGTCATCGACCAGAGCGACGAGGCGCCGGAAGAGGCGGCCATCGTCTATGCCGTCGACGTGACCGACCAGAAAGCGCTCGAAGCGCAGATGGCGCAGACTCAGAAGATGAACGCGGTCGGCACGCTTGCGGGCGGCATCGCCCACGACTTCAACAATGTGCTGACGGCCATCCTCTTGTCTTCCGACCATCTGCTCCTGCAGGCGCGGCCCTCGGATGCAAGCTTTGCCGATCTCATGGAGATCAAGCGCAATGCCAACCGTGCCGCAGTCCTCGTGCGCCAGTTGCTGGCATTCTCGCGCAAGCAGACGATGCGGCCGAGTGTCCTGAACCTCACCGACGTGATCGGCGATCTCAGGATGCTGGTCGATCGGTTGATTTCCGGCACCAACGTTAAGCTGCGGGTCGAATACGGGCGGGATCTCTGGCCTGTGAAGACGGACCTGTCGCAGTTCGAACAGGTGTTGATCAATCTCTGCGTCAACGCGCGCGACGCCATGCCGGAGGGTGGCTCCATCACGGTGTCGACGCGCAATGTGGACGCCGAGGAGGCTGGTGCCTTCGGCTATCGCGGCCTGCCGTCGGAAGACATGGTGCTTGTCGAGGTTGCGGATACGGGAACGGGCATTGCGCCCGAGATCATGGACAAGATCTTCGAGCCCTTCTTCACCACCAAGGAAGTCGGCAAGGGTACCGGTCTCGGGCTTGCCATGGTCTATGGCATCGTCAAGCAGTCGGGCGGGTACATCTATCCAGAGTCGGAAGTGGGCAAGGGGACCACGTTCCGCATCTTCCTGCCGCGTCACGTGCCCGAGGTGCAGTCAATCCCGGAGGGGCAGACGACGGGCTCCGGCAACGGTGACACCATCACGGTGGCGACCGTCCAGGGCAACAGCAATATGCAGGATGCGCCCGATCTGACCGGCAAGTCTGCTGTCGTGCTGCTTGTCGAGGATGAGGAGGCTGTGCGGCGCGGCGGCAAACGCATGCTTGAGACGCGAGGCTACACGGTGCACGAGGCCGGGTCCGGTGTCGAGGCGCTCGACATCATGGACGAGTTGAACGGCGAAGTGGACATCGTCGTCTCCGACGTCGTCATGCCGGAGATGGACGGTCCTACGCTGCTCACCGAGCTTCGGAAGAAATATCCGGACCTGAAGTTCATCTTCGTATCTGGATACGCCGAGGACGCCTTTGCCCGTAACCTGCCGGCGGACGCGAAGTTTGGTTTCTTGCCGAAGCCCTTTTCGCTCAAGCAACTGGCGGTTGCCGTGCGCGAGATGCTCGACGGCGAAGGCTGAGGCCACGTCGAGAATGACGTTACAAAAGACCCCGCCGGAGCGATCCGGCGGGGTCTTTTTTCGTCGCTTGTGCGTTGCGGTCAGCTGTTCATGGCAACGGCGATTTCGGCGGCGAGACGTGCATTGTTCTCGACCAGCGCGATGTTGGTTTTCAGCGAGCGGCCGCCTGTCAGGTGGAAGATGTTGTCGAGCAGATAGGGGGTGACCTGCTTGCCCGCAATCTCGTCACGCTCTGCATTGGCAAGCGCCCGGCTGATGTAGATTTCCATCTCTTCGCGCGGGATCTCGTCGGCTTCCGGAACCGGATTGGCGATCAGCATGCCGCCATCTATGCCGAGCTGGTCGCGCATCTTCTGGAAATTGGCGATGGCCGCAGGGCTCTGCAGGTTGAGCAGGCTCTTCAGGCCAGAGCTTCGCGACCAGAAGGCGGGGAAGTCTTCGCTGTCATAGGTGACGACGGGCACGCCGCGGGTTTCCAGCACTTCCAAGGTCTTCGGGATGTCGAGGATGGCCTTCGGGCCAGCCGATACGACGATGACGGCCGTGCGTGCCAGTTCTTCCAGGTCAGCCGAGATGTCGAAGCTTTCCTCGGCGCCGCGATGCACGCCGCCGATGCCGCCGGTCGCAAAGACATGAATACCGGCGCGGTAAGCGGCGATCATGGTGGCGGCAACGGTGGTTGCCCCGTTGCGGCGCTCGGCGATGGCAAAGGCAAGATCGGCGCGCGAGAGCTTCATCACGTGCTCCATCTGCGCCAGCGCTTCGAGCTCAGCCGGCTCCAGGCCGATATGCAGCACACCCTTGATGACGGCGATGGTCGCGGGAACGGCGCCCTGCTGGCGGATGATATCCTCGACGCTGCGGGCCATCTGCAGATTGCCCGGATAGGGCATGCCATGGGTGATGATGGTGGATTCGAGTGCGACGATCGGCGCGCCGCGCTGCTTGGCGGCGCTGACTTCGCTAGAATAGGTGATGGGCAGGAGGGGAGAGATGGAACGGGTCATGGGGGATCTTCCGCTTGGATTTCAGCTTCTCATGACAGGAAACGGGCAGGCGGGACAAGAGCCATGTGACGCGCAAGCCTTTCCTGGGAGAGATTTTCGTCAGTCGCGTTGGGCGAGGCGAGGGTCATTGCAGCACTGGCGGTGCCATGGCGCAGGGCCTCTGCGAGCGAGGCGCCGGAGAGACGCGCATCGAGGAAGCCGGCTGCGAAGGCGTCACCGGCACCGGTGACGTCGGCGACCTCCTGGAGTGGCACGGGCTCGATAACTGCCACGCCGTCCATATCGAAGGCGATCGTCGGGCCGCTGCCGCTTGTCACGCTTCCGCCGCTCAACCCCTTTGCGCGTAACAAGTCGGGCCAGCCTGTAGGGTCAGCGGGCCGGCCGCCGGCTATCGCTTCGGCTTCGGCGCCATTCATGAAGAGATGCGTGAGATGGGGCAGGGCGCGTTCGAACTTCACCACCTTGGCCGGCGAAATGGCGATTGCCGAGATGCCTCGCTCCGCCGCATGGCAGGTTGCCGCCAGGGCCACCAGCGTGTCTGCGGGCAGATTGGCATCGGCCAGCACATGGTTCGCCTGGACCAGACTGTCGCGCATCGAGCGCGCCCTTAGCCTTCGTGCGGTGAAGGCGTCATAAAGCGCCATGTCGGCCAGCGCGATCACCAGGTTGCCGTCGTGCTCGAGGATTGCCGTGTAACTCGGCGTTGCCCGGTCGAGGAACATTACCGGGCAATCGTCGAGGCCGGCGCGCTCGGCGGCCGCGGCAACCAGCTGTCCCGCAGCGTCACCGCCGCGCGGTGCGATCAGGCGGACCGAGCGTCCGAGGCGGGAGAGATTGCAGGCTGCGTTGAAGACCCCGCCACCGGCCTCCTCGAACCATTGTCCGGGATTGCTCGCTCCGGCTTTGGTTTCGGTGAAGATGCGTCCGCGACGGTCGATATGGGCGCCGCCAATCGCAAGGATGTCGATCGTCATGCAGCCGCTCCTGCGATCCGTGAGCGTCGAATCGACGGCGGCACCTCGAGGGTGGGCCGCACCGCCAGTCGCGCAGATATCGCTTGCGGCCGATGGGACGGAACATGTTTAGAACACTCTGCGGAAAACGGTTTTGAATCAACCGCTTCGTGCGCTCTTGCAAAACGAGAACAAAAAGAGTACATATTCCCCATCGGCGGCTTCATTGCCTATGCGGCCTCAATAACCTAAAGGTGGATCAAATGGCACAGAATTCTTTGCGGCTTGTAGAGGACAAATCGGTGGATAAAAGCAAGGCATTGGAAGCGGCGCTCTCGCAGATCGAACGGTCGTTCGGCAAGGGCTCGATCATGAAGCTCGGCGCGAACGAGAGCGTGGTCGAAGTCGAGACGGTCTCGACGGGGTCGCTCAGCCTCGATATCGCGCTCGGCATCGGCGGCTTGCCGAAGGGGCGCATCATTGAAATTTACGGCCCGGAAAGCTCGGGTAAGACGACGCTGGCGCTGCAGACAATTGCAGAGGCCCAGAAGAAAGGCGGCATCTGCGCCTTTGTTGACGCGGAACATGCGCTTGATCCGATCTATGCCCGCAAGCTCGGCGTCGATCTGCAGAACCTGCTGATCTCGCAGCCGGATACCGGCGAACAGGCGCTTGAAATCACTGACACGCTGGTGCGCTCCGGCGCGATCGACGTTCTCGTTGTCGACTCGGTCGCGGCACTTACCCCGCGCGCGGAAATCGAAGGTGAAATGGGCGACAGCCTGCCGGGCATGCAGGCCCGTCTGATGAGCCAGGCTCTGCGCAAGCTGACCGCCTCGATCTCGCGCTCGAAGACCATGGT